>Ga0070741_10000191_pt1 | contig 230376 bp, 184 predicted proteins | sample Coa_R1_4_FD_66440 | JGI IMG/M metagenome (GOLD analysis project Ga0070741, IMG submission 66440) | Surface soil microbial communities from Centralia Pennsylvania, which are recovering from an underground coalmine fire - Coalmine... | ecosystem: Environmental > Terrestrial > Soil >...
GGCGCGCTGCGCCGTCCCCGTCGCCGAGCGCAGCGTCAGGCGACGGAACGAACGATCCGAATCGCCCGGCTTCGGCGGCGCGTTCCGCCCGCTGGAACGCGGGCGGGGACATCGCAGCGCATGTCCCTACCTTTCCGGGTAAGAACAGTGCTGAGATGCGCCCCTTGGTGTTTTAATTGTGCTTGTGAACTTCCCCGTTTCCTGAGACAAAGTTGGTGCGGCGAACCCGCACTAGCATGATCATCAGAAACGCCAGCCATGCATGCAACTAGCACTTTGGATACCGTCCCACCACCCGTGACCGAAACCCCGGCCAAACGTACCCTGCTGATTGTGGACGACGAGGAAGGGCCGCGCCAGTCATTGCGGGTGGTTTTCAAGGACCAATACAATCTCCTGATAGCCAACGACGGCACGCGGGCAATCGAACTGGCCAAGCAGAACCGGATTGACGTCGCCATCACGGACATCCGCATGGTCGGCATGTCCGGCGTGGAACTGCTCGAGCATCTTAAGGCCGTTGATCCCGGCATCGAAGTCATCATGCTCACAGCCTACGAAACGGTGGACACGCTGCGGCTGGCATTGCGTTTGGGCGCCTGTGATTACCTCAACAAACCCTTTGACATCGCCACCATGCGCAAAGCCGTGTCCAACGCCATGGAACGGCGTTCGTTGGGCGAGGAAATTCGCAACAATGGCCAGGCCTTGCAGGAATTGCAGAAGGAACTCCACAACCAGCGCATGGAGGAGGAAATCACCCGCACCCGTGGCGAAATTTATGCCAGCATAATCCACGATATCAATGGGCCGCTGACGGTCATTTCCGGGTTCATCCAGCTCATGAACCAGCGCATTGGCAACAGCGGCCGCATCGAGGGTGACGACCTCGATTTCGTGAAAGACCGCTTGCGCACCATCACCCGCCAGGTCACCAATTGCATCGAGATATCCCGCCGCTACCTCAGCTTTCTTCGGCAGGACGCCGATGAACATCCGCCGGTGGGCGTCAATCACATCCTGGCCGACCTCAGGGAGCTCGTCCGCGTCCACCCCAGCATAAAAGAGAACGAGTTTGTCATTGAACCGCTCGCCGAAGACGCGGTCGTGCGCATAAATGGAACCGATCTAATCCAAATTTTACTTAACCTCGCGGTCAACGGCTTTCAGTGCAGCCCGGAAAAACATTCAGTGAAGATTACGGGCTGCCGGCTCCCGCAACCGTTGGAGTTGGACGGCATCGTGGATGGCCGCGAAGAACGCCTCATCAATCGCGAAGGATTCAAGAACATCGCCCCGCTCCTTTCCCTCACCGTCACCGACACCGGCCCCGGCATCCCCGCGGAAATCCTGCCACGGATTTTTGATCCCTACTTCACGACCAAATCCGCCAACCAGGGCACCGGCCTCGGCTTGAATGTGGTCCAGCGCCTCACCCGCGAAGCCAAAGCCGCCCTGCACGTCCGCACCAGGCCAGGTCAGGGAACGACATTTACTCTCTATTTGCCGGGGAATTGAGGATCTTCTGGCTGGCTCCTGCTTTGCTGCCTCAATCCAGCGACAACGTCACCCGGCTCTGCCCCTTCGCCGTGGCTTCCACCGGCTTCGGCGCGATGATAAACAAGCGCTCCGCCGTCACCTTGCCGGTTTGCAACAGGTAACCCTGGACCTTGTTCGCCCGCGCCTGCATCAGATCCCGCAGATCGTCGTCGGTGATTTGGATTCGTTTCGCCAGTTGATCTTCCATGTCCGCCAACTCGGCTTCACTCGGGGTCAATTCTTTTGCAATAGGCTGAGCGCCAGGCGTTGTGCTCGCGCTCGTGGCCGGAGTTCGCCGAACAACGGCCACGCGCTTCGGCGGGTTCGCATGAGCCATGAGCAAGGCAGCGCCGTGCTCCAGCCCTTCCGAACTCAGATTGTTTCCCGCCGAAACGGGCGCCACCTTCGGAACACTTACGGGAGTTGCGGCGATGCCAATTGCCGGAGCATTCGTGCCTTGGTCCGACCTCACTTCGGTAGGATGATAGCTGCCGATTTCCTTGCGATAAATTCTTCTCACCAACCGCTCGCGCACCTTCGGCTCGAGTTTGATGTCCCCCAGGTTGGCATTGGTCCGCGTCGCATCGCTCTGGTCCTTCAACCACATGGCTTTGATCTGTTCATCCAACTTGACGCGCGCCAGCCACTCGCGATCTGGCGCCGGATCGACGCCTCCGCGAATTTCAACCGTCAACTCCGGCCGTTCATAAAGCGCCTTGGCCAGCTTCTCCATTTTGTTGGTTTCGCTCTCCATGAAACCAGCCTGGCCGGGCTGAAAATCCACGTAACTCATTTCCTCGCCCCCGCCAAACGCCGCGCCCAGCAATGAGAACGGTGACGTCGCCGCCTTCTCGATCAAATTCACCACCACGTGCCAGATGATCGGGCCAAGGCGAAACTTCGGATCGTCAATCCTTCCACTCACCGGCACATCCAATTTGATCCGCCCGTTGCGGTCCTTGAGCAGCGCAATCGCCAGTTTTACCGGCAGGCTCGTGGCATCCGGACTGTTGTTTTTCGGGCCAAGGGTCAGTTGATCGACATAGAATCCGTTCTCAGCCTTCAGGTCCTTGGCCTTGACCAAGTAATGCACCGCGAACGAAAGCTTACCTTTCTCCAAGGGACGCCCGGCAAACTTCTCCGTATAAGGAGTGAACGAAGTAAGTTCGGTATTCGTAAAAGCAACTGAGATGTCCGCGAAAATGTCCTGCGCCAGCGGATTGACCTTGCCCGTGACGCTGAACGGCGAGCGCGCATCCACCTTCCCGTTCAAATCCACGGTGGCCGTCGTGCCCGCCTGCGAGGAAAGGCCCTGAATTGTCCCGCCAAACTGCTCGACCGTGAACGAGCAGTGCGGTTCGAGCGATTGATCTGAAAAATGAATCGAGGTGTTCTGGAAAGCCAGTGTTGCCAATGAAATGTCTGGAAGTTTCATTTTGCCCGCTGCGGCTGGTTCGCTTGACGAACCGGGAACGCCGCTCGCGGGCGCGGCATTCGTGGACACACTCACAATTTGGCTGGTTTCTCCAGCCACTTGGTTCGTGCCCGTTTCCTTGCGCAGAATCGTCTGCAAATTGGGCCGTTTGTCCGGCCCGACTACCGCGCTCAAGTCCAATCCGACGAACTTGACTTGCTCGATGTGCAGGCTGTCGGGTTGCATCGCCAGCTTGATGCCGTCCACAGACAAGGTTTCCCATTTGGTGAAATCCTTGAAAAGAACGTCGTCCGTGGTGGCAAAGCTGTTAACCGCCACATCGCCATCGAAACTCAGCCGGGGCGCGTCCGGTTCCGGCGGCGCGTAACGTGCGCGGCCATGCACATCCACCGCCCCGCCGGTGAGCACCAACTTGACCTGCTCCTCCACATACGGCTGCACCGGGCGCAAATCCAAATTGCTGACCGTCACCTGCATGTCCGCACTGGGCGGGAGCAACGTGACCGTGCCCGTGACGCCAATGGCGCCGGTCTCCTGAAAACGCAGCGAGAGCGAGGCTGTGACCGGCGCGTTGCTTAAATTCGACACTCCTTTCAAAGTGAAGCCCAGTTGATCGAGGTTGAAAGCCGCCGGTTTGGCCGGCTTTTGGTCTTCGACCTTGATTGAATAATCCTCAAATGCAATCTCGTCGATCTTGGCTGTCCAGGATGTGGCCGGTGAGGCGATGGGCGCCCCATTCGTTTCCACCACCGCGCTGGTGTCTTTATCTTTGGCCGGCAGCACCAATTGCGAGAGCAGGTTGATGCTGCCGTCCTTTTGCTGCCGCGCCAGCACAAAGCCGCCGCTCGACTTGATCCGGCCCACCCGGGCCGTCTGCCGCACCATGCTGGCCTCGGCGTTTTCCACAGAAAGCGTGGGAATCGCCAGGATTTTTTCATCTGTATCGGATGCTTTCAGTTCAAGATTGTTCAGGTGCACGACAGCGTTGGACACCACCAAATCGAGCGCATTCGTCAGCGAATCATACCGGTAGTCAGCGGCCACATCGACCAATCCATCCGCAATTTGAAACAATGCGTAATCCCTCGCATAGGGCGCATACTTCGAGAGCCTCAACCCGCCCAACCGGAACGTGCCGGCGGAACTGAGCGGATTGACCGTGACGCGGCCCGCCCAAGCGAAGACCTCGCCTTCTCCCGTTCGCGCGATGAACGAGTACGGGCTGTCCTTGTCCCGCACCGTGGTGAGATTCGTCAGGTTGAGATCGATCGGCGTGAATTGAGTTTGGAACGGAGTCTGGCGATTGAGGTCCGAGAAAGCGACCAGTCCATTGGTGATGCTCAATTGAAACACCAGCAAAGGCGGCGGCGGTGGCGGTGGACCTTTGGGCGGCGGCGGCAGTGGCGACGGATTTGCGATCAGGTTCGCAAAATTGAATGTGCCATCCGGACGATACGTGATTTGAGCGAACGGTTTCTTCAGGCTGATTTCGGCAAACGTCCACTTCCACCGAAAAATCGAGGAAAGCTGAAAGTTCACATACAATTCATCAAACGAACTGAAGACCGAGCCGTCGGGTTCCGTGAGCGAAAATCCGCGAATGGTAAGCGAAAGCGCATAGGGGTTGAACTTGACCTGATTGATTGCCGCTGTGCGCTTGGTCAGCGCCGGCAGGCGCTTGAGCATCTGCCATTTGATGATCGCGGGAACCAAAAAGAAACCGGCCAACGTATAGATGACCAGCACAACACCCGCGCGGGCGAGCCACTTGAAGCGTGCCGGCCGCTTGCCCGCAAAAGCTACAAATCGCATACCAGACATTCGCGTCCCCGGCACCTTAGCCGGGAACCCACGCGCGCGAAAGACAAATCAACTTGAGAGCCAAAGCTCTCAGGGGTTCATTCTCATTCTTATCGCGCTCGTCCCGTCGTCGGTCTGGACGGAAGTCGAATCAGGCCCGCTAGAATCTCATTTGCCAAACAGCTTGGTCATGTGTATATTATTTCTGTAAAGACAGAATATACAGAATAATAGGAAATAAAATAGAAAGGCCTCAATTATGAAACCGATACTCGCAGTCATGGAAACGACGAGCAGCCTCGCCACTGTATGGACTTACCTGGCTTATCTCGCCATCAGCGTGGCCCTGACGATCTGGGTCGCCCGGACTCTGCACAAAAATGGGCGCATCTTCCTCGTGGATAGCTTCCTCGGCAATGAACCGCTGGCGGATTCGGTCAACCACCTCCTCGTGGTGGGCTTCTATCTCATCAACATCGGGTTCGTCACGCTCGCGCTTAAATATGGGGACAAGGCCACCGACGCGCAGACCGCCCTGGAAACCCTGAGCAGCAAGGTGGGAATGGTATTGGTCGTTCTCGGAGTAATGCACTTCTTTAATTTATTCCTTTTCTCGGCGTTGCGCCGCCGCGCCACTCACCACCGGTCTGCGCCACCCGTGCTGCCGCAAGGTTACGCGAAGGCACCCCATGGGTAGTTCCCTGTTCCGTTGGACCTGCTCACGGACCAGGAACGGTTCTATTATACACGCGTCATTAATGAATGCGCCTGGGGCCCTGCGGCGGCGCGCACAGGAGTGCGCGCCCAACCGGCAACACGGTGGTAGGGCGGGCAGTCCTGTGCACGCCGTCCCCCGAAACGATTTAGGGCGTTCCGAATCGGCATAGTTGATGTTCAATGAGCTACAAAACAGTTCATGGAAAGGCTGATATGAAGTCGCCATCGGCAGGGATATCGCGCTGCGATGTCCCTGCCCGAAACCTTTCTCGGGAATTCAATCGCAAACTCCCGGCCGCCGGGCTAGAAATAATGCATGCAACGTATCGGTTTGTTCGGCGGGTCATTTGATCCGGTGCATCTGGGGCATTTGTTGGTGGCCCAGGCGGCACTCGAAGAAGTCGGGTTGGAGCGGTTATTCTTCATTCCGGCAGCTCAGTCACCCTTCAAGCCCGGAACGGTGCCAACGCCGGCGGCTGAACGGTTGCGATTGCTGCGACTTGCGTTGGCAGGACAGAACCGGTGCGAAATCGACGAGCAGGAACTCCAGCGCGGCGGGATTTCCTACACCATCGAGACCTTGCGTGATTACGCGCGGCGGTTTCCCGGCGTGCAATTATTTTACCTGATCGGCGCGGACCATGTGCCGTCGCTGACCAAGTGGCGGGCGGCGGACGAACTGGCGGGATTGGCGGAGTTCCTGGTGATTCCCCGCCCCGGCCAGCCGCAAACCGAATTCCCATCACCGTTTCGCGGACGGGCGTTGAAGGGTTTCCCGCTCGGCGTCTCCGCCTCGGAAATCCGCGCTCGAGTCAAGGCAGGCCTGCCGATCGATCATCTCGTGGTCCCGGCAGTCGCGGAAGCAATCCACAAATACCGGCTGTATTCCTGAGAGTTCCTCCCGACAAGGCATATCACTCCCTGCGCGCCGCCGGGCAGAGAACTGGCCGCCCTCCAAGATAGGCTCCAAACCGGTCGTATCCACGGAATCCCCCCGCAGGGCAGCCCGCAAAACATGAGCATGCTCATTTTCTGTTGACAAACACCCTTCGCCGGCTAAAATTTAAAACATGAGCACACTCATAATTTTTTCATGAAAACCCAGCATCGCCAATCCACAGCCAAACGAAAACCGCAAAAGTCCGGAAAGCGGGCTGAAAACAAAGAGCGGACCCGGAAAGCCATTCTGCGCGCCGCCCTGGATCTGTTTGATAAACAGGGCTTTTATCGGGCCACCACCCGAAGCATTTGCCGGAAAGCCGGCATTGCGGAGGGGACCCTGTTCAATTACTTCCGCACGAAGGAAGACCTGGCCCTCTGCTTTTTTGAAGAGGAACTGGCCGATTTGACCGATTGGTTCCGGCGTGAGAAACGGCTCCGGCAAGCCCCGCTGCCCGAAAAACTCTTTGCCATTATTCACCAGCACCTGGAACGCATCGGCCCTCATGAAAGTTTCATCGGCGCAGTCTATTTGCGCGCCCTGCATCCGGCCTCCAAACTCAATTTGCTCAGTCTGGAGTCCCAGGCGCAAAATCTCCGGTATTTGCGTTTCATTCACGAAATCCTGTCGCAGGCGGAAGCGGAGCGGGAGATTCCCAAGGTTGGCGAGATTGGGGCCTATGCTTTTGCGCTCTTCCACCTGGCGATCATCACCTATTGGCTCCAGGACTCGTCACCGGGAAAGGGAAAGACCCTGGCGTTGCTGGACCGGTGCTTAAACCTGGCGAGCAGCTTCCTGAAGAGGGGAGGTTGGGAATGGTAAACGAGGAGCTTCCGGAGGGCGTCTTTTTGCGCGGGTTTCGCCTCGGTAAACTCGGTGTGTCACTAACCGGCAGTTACCTGGGTTACCAAATCCAAAATCTCTTTCTGCACGGCGAAAAGAAATTGGAAAAGGGCCGAAGTTTTCGGCACGGCGCTTCGCGCCAGCTTCGGAAGGAACTTGAGCGGCTCAAAGGCCCGGTAATGAAGCTGGGCCAAATTTTGAGCACGCAAACTCAGACTTTTTCCGACGAGACCATCCGGGAATTGGCCAAGCTCCAGATGCAAGCGCCGGGCATGCATCCCACTCTCGCCCGGGCTCAATTCAAAAGCTCCTGCGGCAAGTACCCGGAGGAGGTGTTCCGCGTCTTTGAACCCGAACCTTTCGCCGCCGCCTCCCTGGGCCAGGTGCATCGCGCGATTACCAAACACGGCGAAAAAGTGGCCGTCAAAATCCAATACCCCGCCATCCGCGAAGCCATGGAAAACGATTTCAAGTTGCTGCGCTCGGCGATGCTGCCGGGCCGGATCACGGGCCATTTCCCAGTTGCCATAGTAGATGAGATCCAGCGGGGATTCTCGGAGGAAACAGATTATCTCAAAGAAGCAGCCAACCTGGACTTCTTTCGCGAAAGGCTGGCTTTGTTTTCGTACCTGGCCATCCCGGCTGTCCACCGGGACCTGACCACCGACCGAGTGCTGACGATGTCCTTTATCGAAGGCGCGCCAGCCCCGGATTTCCTGGCCTCCAATCCGTCCCAATCAGTCCGGGACCTGATCGGCTCACGATTGTTGGAACTCTATTATTTCCAGGTCCAACAAGTGCAGGCGCTGCATGCGGACCATCATCCCGGCAACTACCTGTTCAAGCCAGACGGCCAAATCGGGTTGGTGGACTTTGGGTGCGTGAAGCGTTTGTCGTTTGATGTGGCGGAACTGAGCCGTTGTTGCGTCGCCCGAAGCTGGAAGCAAGGCAAGGCACAGGCTGAACATGTCATTCGGCTCATCTGGGGCAAGCAGGTGCCCTTCAAGCAGGCGCGCGATATGTTATCGTCCGTTGAAGAGGGCGTGGACGTGCTGTTTCCGATGAAAACTGGCGCGGCGGCAATTGTCGATTTCGGCAAACCGGATTTACTGAAGATTTTCGGCCGGAATCTGCGCCAGGTATTGCGCCATAAGCTTACCAATCCCGAGTTTGCGTTTCTTTCACGCGCCGAGCTTGGGCTTTATGGTTTGTTGCATCAACTCAAGTCACGCGTCAATACCCTGGAAGTGTGGGAGGGAATAGTAGAGCCAAGGCAAAGACGCAAAACTTGATAGCGGCACCCGTCAGCAGTTGGAGCAGCAAAAAAGGCTTTACGGTACCTTCAAGGAAGATACGATGAGTTTAATGACTTGCGATAGTCACGAAAGCAGGTCACACGGCGCAGCGATGCAACGAATAAGAAAACAAACTTAATATCGTGCAATCAAGTCAGCCTCAAAGCGCGGTGATTCGCCGGAAGTATCGACACATCTTCTTCTGCTTCCTGCCCCAGTTATTATTCGTGCTGGTTGCCTTGGGCGTTTTCGGGAGAGGGTATTGGCTCCTGCTACCCATTGCTTTTTTACTCGTCGTCGTGCCCTTCCTGGACCTCCTCACCGGCTGGCAGGATACCGCTCATTTTGAGAAAACCGACTTTTCCCCTTTCGAAACGTCCTTGCTGCACTGGAACACCCGATTCTATGCGGGGTTTTACATCGGAGCGGTCACCTGGTTTGCGATGAACCTTCACCGCTTTAACGCCATTGAAACCGGCTTGATTGTGGCGTCTTCGAGTTTGTTGGGAGGGATTTGTTTTGCCGCCGCCCACGAGCTGCTGCATGCGAAGGAGAACATCGACCAAATTTTACAGAGAATCACCACTTCCTTTTTATTCTACCCGCACTACAAGCTCATCCATATCCGAAGTCACCACCTCCATGTGGGAACAGTCGAGGATGAAAATACAGCCTGGTTCAATGAAAGTGTTTACGCCTATTTTTACCGCACGATTCCCGGGAGCATGATCCGGTCCTGGCGCCTGGAGGCGAGGCGCTTTGTCAGCGGCGGGCAATCTGATCGATGGGGCATCATCCGGAATAAAATGTTTTCGTATGCCTTGGGGCAATTGGCGCTCCTGCTCGCCCTGTATTTGCTTTCGGGCTGGAGGGGGCTGTTATTCTATCTCGCTCAAATCATCGGCGCGCACATCGTGCTGGAATCGGTGAATTACATTCAGCACTACGGCTTGCTGCGCGAGCAGTCCGAGGGCGAATATGACAAAACCGCGGCGGAACATTCGTGGGACACTTACCACTTCTTCTCGAGCTATGTGACCTTCCGGGTTGGGCACCACTCTTATCACCATCTGGCGGTGAAGCCTTATTACTTGCTGGCCACCGAACCGCAGGCGCACAAACTACCGGCCGGATATTTCTGGACCATTGCCATGGTTCTCCTGCCGCCTTGGTGGCGCCGGGTGATCAACCCCAGGTTAAAGGCCATTTCGTAGCCGCGATTGCATTGATCGCAAAGCCGGTAGGAATGTTACTCCGATGAAATCAGCTTTTCCCAGAGGTTCTCGTTGAGCAGGGCTTTTTGGAGGAACTCGCTTTTCTCCTCGCTGGCCGGCGCTTGGCTGGGATTGAGGGGCAGTCGCAGGCGGAAAACGGTGCCGTGCGGGTCCGCGCTCTTGGCTTCGATGCGCCCGCCGTGATGATGGACGATGAAATAGCACGCCATCAGGCTGATGCCGTATTCCTGGGGACTGTCGCTCCGCGCCACGAATGGGTCGAAAATCAGGCGCAACGCTTCCTGGGGAAGGCCAGGGCCATCATCAGTTATTTCCACTTCTATTTCGGGCCGTTGGGAAGAGGCTTCAGGCGATAGCCGGGCAGTGAGTGTAATTTGGGTCCCAGAAGGGAGGCTGACCAATTCGTCACCGAGCAACAGTTCGAAGAGCCGGACGAATTTGTGTTTGTCCGCCATCAAGGGCGGGAGATCGCGGGGAATCTTATTCTCCAGGCGGATGTTTTTGGCCTGAAAAGCGGGGCCCACTCTCTGCAGGACCTCGGAAACAAACTGATCCAGTTGAATCTGGTCGCCAAATTGTACCGGTGGCTTTTCGGAGGCCAGCCACAGGTCTTTCAGCAGATTGTTGATCTTCTCCACTTGACCTTGCACATTTTGATAATATTCCCTCCAAAATTCGGGGTTGCGCAAGCTGTTCAGGTCGAGTTCTTCCTCCTGAAGCTTCGCCGGCGCCAGGTCCAGGAAAGTCTTCACCGCCACCAGCGAATTGCGAATGTGATGGCTCATTCCAGCGGCGAGCAATCCCAACCCCACGATGCGGTCGGCCACCATGATATGATGCAGCACCTCCATTCGTTCCTTCATGAGCTGGTCGCGTTCGCGCTGCACCATAAAAAACTCGAGGCCGCGCTTCAGGGTCATTTCCAGTTGGGGCGGGTCCCAGGGCTTGGTAACGTATTTGTAGATCGCTCCCGTATTAACCGCGGCGATCACCGCATCCATGTCGGCATAGGCGGTGGCGAGCACACGGATGATGCGGGGCCGAATCTGGCGCGCCTTTTCCAACAAGCGCACGCCTTTGTCCCCGGGCATTCGCTGATCGGTCATCAGCAAGCCGACCTGGTCCTTGTGTTCCTCCAGCAGCCTGAACCCATCCTCGGCGTTGGCGGCGGTCAAAATCCAAAATTGATCTTCGAAAGCGCGCGCAAAGTATTTGAGCGACTTCTCCTCATCATCCACATAGAGGATCGCGAATTTTTTGTAATCCTGAACTTCTTTCATTTGACCTTGATCAGTAGGTTTCCCCCCTTGGCATCTCATCCCTTGGCAGGAAACTCCAGCTTAAATTCGCAAAATTTTCCGCGCTCACTGCGAACGGTGATGCGGCCTTCGTATTCCTGGACGATGCGGAAGCAAATGCTCAGCCCCAGGCCCATGCCTTCGCCGACGTCCTTGGTCGTGAAAAACGGATCGAACACCTTGCCGATGGCCCCGGCATCGATTCCTTCGCCGTTATCGCGGACGGTGATGATGGTCTTGTCCGCTTCCACAGCGCCGGCGATCCAGATGGCCGGTTTCTCGGCGCTGAAGTTCTTGCGCCGCAACGCATCCAGGGAATTCTGGAGCAGATTGACGAAGACCTGAAGCAGCTTGTTGCGGTTGCCATGGATGCGCAGGTTGGCCGGCAGGTTTTGCTCGATCAGCACTTTGTCCTTCCATTCAACGCTCAAAAACCGCAGTGCGGAAGCAACGATTTCCTGCACCTCAACCGCATCGACCTGCTCGGTGTCCGGATGGGTAAAGGCGCGCAGTCCGGAGATGATGTTTTTGACGCGTTTGATGCCTTCCTCGACGTCGCTGAGGACCTCCGTGTATTCGGGTTGCTGTTCAGAAGCGAGATATTTGGCTTTGTTGCGGAGCGTATAAAGGCCGGTGGTGGCAAAGTTCAGCGGGTTGTTGATTTCGTGGATGATGCCCGCGCTCATCCGGCCCAGCGAAGCCATTTTCTCAGTCTGGACCAGGAGCGTTTCGGTTTCCTTGAGCTGGTCGATGGTGGTTTCGAGCGTTTGATTTTGCTTGGCGAGCCGTTCCTTGAAATGATGCGAGTCAACGAGGTTTTTGATGCGCACATGCAGTTCGGAGGCGGAGAACGGCTTGGTCAGGAAATCGTTGGCTCCGGCTGAAAGGACGGTCAATTTGGTTTCTTCATCGGCCCGGGCGGTGAGCATGATGATGGGAATTTCGCGCGTGGGAGCCTGGGCGCGCAATTCACGGCACACCTGGAGACCGTCCTTTTCCGGCATGTTCATGTCCAGCAGGATGACATCCGGCAGAAACTGGTTCGCCCGGTCCACCGCTTGCTGGCCGTCCGAGGCTTCCACCACGTGGTAACGCGAGTTGAGTTGAGACTTGAGAAAACGCAGCATGTCCGGCTCGTCATCCGCGACCAGCAACGTCGAATGATCGCCGTTGCTCCGCGCGCCGGCTGGCTGCGGGGCGTCCGCCACCGCGGTCGCCGCGGGAAAAAGTTCGGCCCGGCGATACAAGTTGGCCAGCCATTCCTCGGATTGAAGAACTGGGGCAGAAGCTGCCTCCGGCTTTGGCGCGCCTGCCGCTGCAATCTCTTTTGTTTCCCCATGCGCTTCCTGGGATTTGCCGGCTGGACTGCTCTCGGGCGACAGGAAAGGAAGGTTGACGGTGAAAATCGTGCCTTTGCCCTCCTCACTCTCCACGGAAACCTTGCCACCCTGGATTTCGGTCAACTCCTTGACCAAGGACAAACCAATGCCGACGCCCTGAAACTTTCGTTTGGAAGAGTTGTCCGCCTGCCAAAAGCGGTCGAAGACGAACGGAAGGTTCTTCGCGGCAATACCCACGCCGGTGTCCCGGACGCTGATGATCATGCGATCATCCTTCTTCTCAACCCGTAAGGCCACCAAACCTCCTGCCGGCGTGAACTTGAGCGCGTTAAAGACCAGGTTCAAAACTGTTTTTTCCAGCTTGTCCTTATCGAGCAGTACCGGTCCAAGAGCGGGTTCGACCCAGGTTTCTAATTTCAGCCCTTTGCCGGTGGCCATTTGCTGGGCGGCGTTCATAATGCCGCGCACGAAGGCGGTCATCTCCACAGGCTCGCGCTTCACTTCCATGCGTCCGGATTCGAGGCGCACAAGATCCAGCAGGTCATTAATGAGCTTCAAAAGGCGCATGCCGTTGCCATGCATGATGGAAAACAGATTGCGCGTTTCGCTGTCGAATTGCCGGTCGCGGCTGTGAAGCATGGTTTCAAGCGGGGAGAGCAATAGAGTCAGCGGCGTGCGCAATTCGTGGCTGATATTGGCGAAGAATCTGCCTTTGATCTGGTCCAGTTCGAGAAGCTTTTGGTTGCTCTCCTCCAGCGCCTTGCGGTTCTTGTCCAACTCGAAGCGGAGGGCAAACTCGCGAAAACGCAACCGGTTGAAGAAGTGGTTGCCGGTGACCACGATGATGCCGGTGAGGCTCAGAAAGTAGAAATTGTTGAACAGGGTCTTGGACGTTCCGCCGCCATTGAAGTAGCAGGCGGTGAAATACATGAAGAGTATTCCGCCGACAGCCAGCAGGGATTCCAACGTGCTCCAATGAACAACCACACTGACGGCCAATAAAACCAGATTCGGACCGGCGTAGTAAGGGGAGTTGGCGCCCTCTTCGATATAGATCATCAAAGACATGCAGGCCGCGGGAATCAAAGCGATGGGCAGCCCAAGCAGCCGGTAGTTTTTCCAGCCAAAGGAAGTGGTGTGCAGATAAAGCAGTCCGACTACCAGGGCGGAGCACAACAGGCGCAAACAAAGAAAAAGCGGCACCCTGTGCGGGTAAACAAAAAAGTCGAGGCTGGTTCCAGCCGGCGTCAGAACAATCACCAGCAGGCAGGCTACTTTGCCGGTATCAATCCGTTCCTGCCTTTCATTGGCCTGGAATGCCGACCGGAACTCGGGGTTGTCCAAAGTCGCTTGGTCAGCCATTGGAAAACTTTCTCACCTCCAGCAGCACATTGACCCCGGTCGGATCGGAATATACGGAGACTGCGTCTTCCTGGGCCTGGCGAGGCGCAAGCGTCCGCATCCCGGCGCCGGTCCGATAGATCAGGGTCCAATCCAGCAGGTGTTCCATGCCGTTGCGCATCGGATTGGCGGGCTCAACATTGGTGGTCGCGACGAGTCCGCCCGGCGCGGTCCAGTCGTAAAAAATGTCCATCAGTTGCTTGCAAGCGCGATCATTGAGATAGTCGAACAGCCCGGCGCAATAGACCATTTCGTGTTGTGGCGGCGAGGTCGCCCGGGCGGCTTCTTTAAGCACCTGCAATACCGATTTCTTTTGGAACGTAAGACCGGTTGTGCGGTGAAAGCGCTTTTTGATGTCCTCCAGCGCCGTCCGGGCGTACTGGATCGTTTGATCGTTGAAATCGAGGAGAGTGAGTTCCAGGCAGTCGCTGAGCTTGCTCTCCTTGAGAAACTCCTGCACTTCAACGGCCGGCCCGCAGCCCAGGTTCAAGATTCGCGCGCGTCTGCCGGCGCGAGCGGCGCGGGCGGCTTCTTCCTCCAGGCGGCTTTTGAGATATTGGATGCGGTTACGATGCGCTTCGGCAGGAGGTTGCCGGAGGAACCAGGTATTCAGGAGCTTGGCAAAAAGCGAGCCGCCTTCGAAGCCATTGCGCACGATCATGTTCACCATCTCGTAGTCGCCGGCATAACCCAAAGGCTTCTCGTACGTGCGGTGGGCAAACGGCGCGCACAAGACCAGCGGATGAAGTTGTCGGCGCATATAACTGCGGTGGGCGGCCCGGCTGTCTTCTTCCAGGCTCAACGCGATGGCTTCAAATTTCTCAAACAGTGTGTTGACGCACGGAATCAGTGGCGGGGCCAATTCCGCCACCAGCTTATCCTCGGTTTGCGCGCGAGCCTCAGCCGGCAGCGCGCGGAGGCCCAATTCCAGTTGATCCGCCCAAAAACGAAGGTCCGTGAGAAAACTCTGCATGTCCGCGATGATGACCTTGTATTCAGGTTGAATTCGGTACCACTTCTGCCAATCCTGAATAAAAGAATTGAACATGGCGCGCATTTTGCCATTCCGCCCCAAGGCGAGGGTAAAATCCACATCCTGCCACGATCCTTCATTCAAGCTTGCTTCACATACCTCCATCAACTCGGTCGCCACCAGGCTGCTAACGGTCGCCCGCCCCGAATAAATCGTGCGCTCCCGGAGCACGATTTCAAATTCGCTCAGAACTTCCGAAGTTCGCAACAGGCCGCTTGGGCCATACACCTCAAAAACAACCCGGTGACGCGCGAGGCGCACCAGGCGCCCATGGACCTCCCCGTTATGGCTGCTGCGCCAGGTAACCGAACTTTCGCTGATCTCGGTTGTTTCCATAATCAGGCATCAGGCCTTCATAGACACGATCTATAGCAAGCTTGAGCCGTTCCAGCCATGATATTATGGCGGCAAGCCCGCAGGTTTGATTGGGAGGAAGCCGGTCGCAGGTGTGCCCGGTACGGAAGTGCGGCCGCACTTCCCGTGAGGCCGGACGCTGCCGGCTGGTCCGCCCCGTCCACTTAAAACTTCAACGTAATCGATGCGGTGATGCCCTGGTTAAAAAAACGATAAATGCCGTCCGCGGTTTCGCCAAATGGGTTTGGCGTTGTGCTGGATTGGCTCCCGGTCACGGTGCGGCGAGGGTTGAAACCGAAATGATAAGCCGCGGCCCAATCCCAGCGCCGGCCTTTGTGGCCAAAGCCAATGCTGCCGAGATGCAGATCCGAATCTGGAATGAGCGGATTGAAGTTCGCATCCGGGCTGGAGTTTTCGCTGAAGAAGTAGCCCACGCTCACGAAATAGCTTTGCGGCAGCTTCCGGGTGACGCCAAATTCATACATGAAGCTGGAACGGTAATTGAGGAGGAAGGTCTGATCCCCACCTGGAACGCCTTTGAAGACAATCTGCTTGTCAATCGCCCAATCCGTCCAATCAACGTCGAATTCGATGTTCCAGTTCTCCGTTGGGCGGAAAGAAATGCCGGCGACCACAAACTGAGGGAACTCGACCTTGGCCGTTGTCGGCGTCGCGCCAGGAACGTACGGGTCAATGACCGAATGACCGCCATAATTAAGGCTGGTTCCATAGCGATAGTTGATGCCGAAAGCCACCATTTCATGGGGCTGCCAGTGAATTCCGGCATTAAACCCAAAGGCAACGTCGTCACCGACGAATCTGAACTTATCGGTGCCCGGTGTGGGAGTGACGCCCCGTTCAAAGGTCGCTTTGGAGTAGTTGATGGTGGGACCGCCGCCGATGGACAGACTAGGAAGAATTTGCCAGGCGGCGACCGGATTCACGGTAACATATGTAAGACTGCCTTTTTCCGCCAGGGTTCGGAAACTGGTGTTGTTTCCCCAATCCAGGGAGAGGCCATAAGGCACATAAACCCCCATGCCAAAAGAAAGGGGAAGGTTGGTCATGGGGTGGACGTAGTAGAATTGCGGCACCGGCTGAAAGTCTGACTTGGTTTTGAAGGTGGCGCCGGTGGCAGCGGACGTGTATTTGACGCCACTGGAGATCGCGTAAATTCCGGCGTCGAACTCGTCACCGGGGAGTTGCGTGATGCCGGCGGGATTGTAATAAATGGCGGAAGGATTGTCCGCTGTGGCGGCGAAGGCGTTACCACGCGCGATCGCCTCGGGATCCTGGTTTGGCAGGCGGAAGCCGACGGCCGAGGCCTCCAGGCATTGGAAAAGCGTCAACCCGGCCAGGCAACTCCACACAACAGGCCGGTGGACGACGGCGTTTACAAACAACGATTTAGTTTTCATGTTGGTTTTTTCTGAGGCACCCGGCTCCCGGATGCATTGTCCCGTCTCAGAACGAGACACTAGTTCACTATTGGCTTACAGATACTGCTCGGACCATGACGAGACCGTCGTAGGCTATAAGTCTCGCGCTGGGTTACAAAGCAAAGCGGATGCCAAGTGATGTCAGGAACAACGGAACTGCCGGTTTACCAATGCTGGAGCGCGCTTCCATGACCTGCAAAGGAGTCAGCGGGCTGCCGCAGAGTGAAGTGAATTGAAGATTTTGAAAATTCTCGGACTTCCGTGTCCCCGGCCGCCCAAAAGCGGGACTGCTTACGGCAGGCAACGCACGCTCCTACGCGTCCTCGATCTTCATTCCGCAGCCGGTTCGAAAACGGGAATCGAGGACGACGGCGATTGGAAAAGCCTCACTGCGCATGCACTGGACACGTACTGAAGCTCGAACCTCAGGCCGCCATCCAAGCCGGCACAGGGACCGCGTCGGACAGCAGGCTCGACAAATCCATTTCGATTTCCTTGACCCAGCTTTGCACCCAGGCCCGGGGCACGGCTGAATCGGTGGTGAGTTCCGGATGGGTTTGGATCATTAAGCTGAGCCGGTTTTGGAAAGTGACACATCCAGCGCCTACCATTTGGCAGCGCAACACAGGCGGGCAAAAAACCCAGCTTCCTTCGCAGTCATTTTGCGCGAGCTTTTTTTCCGGGTCCCAATCACCTAGGTTGGAAAAGCCGCCCAGGTACCACTCGGGCATGCATTGTCCGGTGGCCACCATGTGGCGCTTGATGGCAGGACTAAGCAAGCGCCCGGACTGATAGGCGTACCAATTGGCCCAATGTTCACCGCGCCCAAGCCGCGCATAAATTTGGCGATGAACGTCATGCACCGTCTCGTAAGAACACACCTTTACGCCCACGTAGCTGGAATAGTTGGCCGTATCACGGTCCCGAACTACTTTGCCGCGCAGGTTAACGGGCACCATCCAAGGCATCACGGCGGACTCCTGCTGCAGAAACGGGCGGATTGACTTGGTGAGGTGTTTTAAGAGAAATGAATTGATCGTGAAACCGTTCTTGCGGCAGGCCCGCCGAATCTGGGTGGTGGCAAGTTCGCCAAACACATGCCAGGCGACGGCTTGTGGAGGGGTGGAGTTCGCGCTCGGAGCGGTGCGACCTTCAAGCGATCCCCATTTCAATTGGCGCCGCGGCTTGAGCAGCTTGGGCAGCGATTTGATGAACGGTCCCCAGGAAGCGCTGGCCGGGTGCTTGATTTGAGGCAACCGCGAAAGGATCGCGCCATTCCGGCGCAGAAGCTCCGCAAATCCGCCGATTCCGTCGAAATCCGTATGCCGCAGAAAGTTCCATTCCGGCTCAGTCGCGCCGGGGGCGATGTGCCCGAAGCGAATGCCAATGTATTCGCCAATTTCCTCAGCGGCTATGAACCACGACTGAATGGGATCGAATGCTTCTTCTGGCATATACAGTCAATGTTTTTATAATTACGAATACGCTGCGTCAATCAAACTAATGAACGCGAAAGCCGTGCAACACGAGGAGATGCAGCGTTTTTTGTGCCAAACATGCGATTTCAAGCCTCAATCCTTCGCTTTGCCCGGCATTGCAGTCCCTGTCCGGATGGGTTTTGGGACGGGTCTGAGGTGTTTGGGGCGGCTTTTGGACGGGTTGAAAGTTCATAATCATCAATGTTTATCGGCCTTGCGACGGGTCCAGAGAGGGGGATAGAACAGATAAACACCAAAACCAAGCTCCAAACCACAGTGAGCCGAAGAGGTTTGGCGCTCCACCCTTGTTCAGCGAGGCATTTTCGAAAAATCCGCGCAAGGTTTCGGTTGGCGATGGAGTCCAATGATGGTTTACTTGATTCTTCTTGTCGATGTCCCCATTGCCTTGTTATAAGCCGCATCGAGAGCTTGAAGTCAGATGAGCAACGAACCAACTCCGCAGGCTAAACCGGGCTGGCTGGTGACACCGACCTACGGTCGCGTGGGTCCATCGCCGCTGAGGCCGACGTTGAAAGAAGTGCTGGTGGAATGGTTTGACGCAATCAGCTTTTGGAAGGATGCAACCCGTTTGCCGCCGGCGCTCTATGCTTTGTATCATCTCGCCACTTTTGCGGTGTTCGTTTACTTCCTGATACACTTTTTTTCGGTGGTGGCGGTTCTCAGCGTCGTTGGCATCGGTGTTTTCGTCGGCTCGGTTTATAATACCGTTTGGTATCATCGCTACTGTTCGCACCAGGCCTTTAAATTCCGGAGTGTTTGGTTCGCCCGATTGTTTCTTTGGACGAATCCGATCTCTTTTCGAGAGGAGAGCTACGTCATTCCTCACCGGATTCACCACTCGAAGTCCGATGAGCCCGGTGATCCCTACGGCCCGCACCTCGGCTGGCTGGGAAGCTATTTGGCGACGGAAACCCAGCAGAAAATGAACCGCAACATCAGCAGCGCGGAGTATGACCGACTGGCGAGAAGCCTCGACCACATCGGACTAGTGAAGAACTCATACGAACAGTTTCAACGGACGGGTTCTGTGGAAAACATCTGGCACTACGGCGCGCGCGCGTTAGTGGCAAACCTGTTCTGGTCGGCGGTAGGTTACGCCATCGCCGGATGGCCTGGAGTTTTGGCTTTTATTTCCGGCGTTTTTCTTTTTACGTTCGTGGTGAGGGATTTTAATTTTCGCGGCCATGGCAGCTTGTTTGGGACGAAAAAAAGAGGGATGCCGGTGAACCAGGTCATCTATGGAATCATCGCCGGCGAATGGCATGAAAATCACCATGCGCATCCTCGCCTGGCGCGGAGTGGACTCGTTTGGTGGCAGGTGGATTTACCCTACTGGATCATCAAGCTGATGCGCGCATGCGGAATGGTCACCCAATATAATTCTCCAGACGGATCCAGCCCGCTTAAATTGGCGCAAACGGACCCGGTGGCCACGTGACCATTGGCGGTCTCCGGGCACGCAACCGCGTTCCGCCAACGTGCCCCCAATCCGGCGCAACCGGTTGGCGCAAGTCCGTTCGCATTTGATGGTGCTCTCCCTTCGCTTGTTTGCTGGTTCCCCAACCGCCGAATTGGACGCGCTGCGGTGGATTGCCCGGTTCTGTCGAATAATTCACTTGACGTGCCGACTATAAACCCCGCTTCCTTATCGTGTGCATCGCATTTGATGGGGCTTGGCTGCCCTACCAAGCCATGTGGAATGCGGGGGAAGGCTTGGGACGCTTTTCAAATGACGTGCCCGCAACGGAAAACGCGATTGATCAGGCACTGGCAACAGTCGCCGCCCATATGCCGCTAAACTCGCCACCTGCGGGAAGTCCGGGCCAGCATGGCTTGGATTTTGCCAATGTTCTCCACGATTCTCTCAGTTGCGCCATCATCGTCGTGGACGGCCGGCGGAAGATCACCAGTTTCAACCCCCAAGCCGAACAGTTGCTTCATCTCCAAGCCCGGGCCGTGCTTGGTCAGTCCCTGGAACTGCTGCCGGACCCGGTCCAGCAGATCATCGGCGAGGTTTTCACGATCGGCAAAGCCATCAATGATCGGCCCGTCCTCCTGCGCCACGAAAGCCGCGGCGAAATTGCGTTACGGATCACCGCCGCTCCGACAATGACCGAGGCCGGAAAAATCGGTGGCGCGGCCATCGTCGTTAACGATGTCTCCTCCGCCCGCAGATGGGAGGCCAGTCTGCGACGGCTTGACCGGCTGCACAACGTCGGGATTCTTTCCGCCAGCATGGCGCATGAGGTCAAGAACGCCTTTGTGGCCGTCAAAACCTTTGTCGATCTTTTGCTCGAACAAAACAAGGATGCCGACCTGGCGGAAGTCGTCCGGTTCGAATTGGGCCGCATCGACACGATCCTTGGGCAGATGAGAAAGTTTTCGGGACCATCCAAGCCCGCGTTCGCCAACATTCACCTTCACACGGTCCTGGATAAATCGCTCCAATTGATCCACCATTTGCTCCAGGACAAAAACATCCAGGTGAAGCGCTCGTTCGCCGCTTCGTCCGACTGGGTCCATGGCGACCAGGACCAATTGGAGCAGGCGCTGATCAACCTGTTTTTCAATGCCTTGGACGCCATGAAGCCCAAAGGAACCCTGAGCGTCTCCACCGAGACGATCGCGGCGGATTTGCCGATTGACGGAGTAACACGCAAGCCAGGCGAATCCTGGTTGCGCCTCATTATCCAGGACGACGGCGCGGGCATTGCCCCCGGGCATTTGGATCGGTTGTTCGAGCCTTTCTTTACCACCAAGCCGGAAGGCACCGGTCTGGGCCTCGCCATTACCCATCGCATTATCGAGGAACACCACGGGGTTATCACCGCTCAGAGCAGCGTCAACCAAGGCACCGCTTTCAGCATTATTTTGCCCGTCGGCAAAGCGAGTGCGTAAAGTTCCGGAGTTCCGCGCTCCGCACCCAGACTGAGGTTAACATGGCTCGGGGCTTTCAAATCGCCATCTTAAGCGACATCCATTACGCCGGCGTGGCGGAGCAGGCGCGCGGCAACGACTACGAGTTCCGCATCATCGCCAATCCCCTGCTTCGGCTTTGCGTGCGGGGCTATCGCCGGTTCATCTGGATGCGTCATCCACTCAAGCAAGCACATCTGCTGGATGAATTCATCAACCGCGCTGGATCACCCGATCTAGTGATCGCCAACGGTGATTATTCGTGCAACTCGGCTTTCGTCGGGGTCAGCGATGAAGCCGCCGGCCAGAGCGCGCGGGAATGCCTGGAAAAACTGCGCCGGCGTTTCGCGCCAAATTTCCAAGCGACTATCGGCGATCATGAATTCGGCAAAGTCAGTTTTTTCGGCATGCAAGGCGGCATGCGGCTGGCCAGTTGGAAAAGCGCGCGCGCGGACCTGGGATTGCAGCCGCTCTGGCAAACCGAGCTGGGCCGCTACGTGCTGATCGGTGTCACCTCTTCGCTGGTCGGGCTGCCGGTTTTTGAAGCGGACACCTTGCCTGATGAATTGCCCGAATGGCATCGCCTGCGCGAACAACATCTCGCCGAAATCCGCGAAACCTTTGCGAGCATCGCGCCGGATCGGCGCATCCTGTTGTTCTGCCACGATCCCACCGCGTTGCCGTTTTTATGGCGCGAGGAAATCGTGCGTGCCAGACTGCCCCAAATCGAATGCACCATCATCGGCCATCTGCATTCGAACCTGGTATTCTGGAAAAGCCGTTTGCTGGCTGGCCTTCCGCCCATTCGTTTTCTGGGTCATACGGCCAAACGGTTGAGCAGCGCACTTTACGAGGCCCGGTATTGGCGTCCGTTCCGCGTCATGCTTTGCCCCGCCCTGGCTGGCATCGAGTTGCTCAAGGACGGAGGGTATTATACTGCCGAACTCGACACCGAGGCTCGTAAGTCAGCCCACTTCCAATTCCACCCATTACGCCGGGGATAAGGCCGCAAAGACCCAACAAAGACGCCAGGGATTTGCTCCCGTACAACTACCTATGATTCAAATATTTCCGGCTCTTGCTCCGGCGTGAAGGGCCTTTCTTTTTTCTTAAAAGATTCTCTTTACAAATTACCGTCCAAGTAGTAATTTTGCTTGCACTCAGCCGTACCATTTAGAGTCCCGTGGCAATTCGATTACAATCGAAATTCTACCGCCGAGCCGCCACGGTTGGTGTGTCGCGTTTCCAACCAACCTGTCGGCGCATGGGATTTACACTGCTCGAGTTGATGATTGTGGTGACCATCATCGCCATTCTTGCCAGCCTTCTTTTGCCCGCCCTGAATCGTTCCAAAGGCCGCGCTCAATCCATTTTATGCATGAACAATGGCCGGCAGTTGGCCCTCGCCTGGACACTCTACTCCGGCGAAAACAATGACCGGTTGGTGTACAACCTCGGTGGTGACGCCGCCCGCCAATCCTTCGCTCCGTCCGGCTCGCCCAATTGGGTGAACGGCGTCATGGATTGGGAACTCAGCCCGGACAATACCAACACCTCGTTCGTGGCCACTTCTTTGCTGGGCCAGTACGCAAGCGAGTCCACCAGCATTTACAAGTGTCCCGCTGACCGGACCCTCAGCGATATTCAACGGGCCAATGGCTGGACCGCCCGCGTTCGCAGCGTCTCCATGAATGCGATGGTCGGCAACCCCGGAGCTTTGCTCCAAGCCGGCAAAAACAGCAACAACCCCTACTATCGCCAGTTTTTGAAGGAGTCGGACATCCCCACCCCGTCATCCATTTTCGTCTTTCTGGATGAGCACCCGAACAGCATCAATGACGGCTATTTCCTCAACATACCCGATGACGATGACCCCAACTCTTTGCAATGGGTGGACCTGCCGGCTTCGTATCACAACGGGGGCGGGAGCTTTTGTTTCGGCGACGGGCACACCGAGATCCATCAATGGCGTTTTAACAGTACCAAGCAGCCCAACCAGCCCTACGCCTTTACGCTTCCCTTACCCATCCGAGTGCAGGAACGTGACGACTTCGATTGGGTAATCCAAAGAACGAGTGTGCCTTATTACCATCACTAGGCCGTTGACTCGCTCAGAAAATCCTCGTCAACCGTCCTTCCCCTCGCTAGTGTCTTCGGCTGGAAATTACGATTTACTATGCAAGCTAAAAACACTCGCGGCCGCCTCGCCGCATTGATGGTGTTCAGTTTTCTGTCCTTGGCGGTCAATTCCCCCGCACGGGCTGATGGCCCGCAGCCCCCGCCAGTTCCTCCCGTGCCGCCCCCGTCAACCGCCCCGGTCGCGCCCGCCACTCCCGCCCCCGCCGATTCACTGGCCTGGGACGCGGTGATGAAAGACATGGACGCGAAGCCCGGCCAGATGTCCGCGGATTTCTTTTTCTCGGTCACCAATGTTTCAACTTCAGATGTGGTGATTGACCATGTCCAAACCTCCTGCGGTTGCACGGTCGCGAAACTCCCGAGCCAGCCGTGGGTTTTGAAACCGCAGGATAACGGCAAGATCAATGTCACCGTGGATCTCCATGGCAAACCCGTCGGGACCCTCTTCAAAACCGTCACCGTCTTCTTCACCAACCAGACCACCAAACCGCTCACGGTGAAAGTCACCATTCCGGACAACCCGGAAAATGCGCGCATGCGCAACCAGCAAATGGCCCTCGGCGATCGCCAGAAAGTTTTCAAGGACGATTGCGCCAAATGTCATGCCGAACCCACGCACGGCAAGACCGGCAAGGACCTGTATGCGGCGGCTTGCGGCATCTGTCATGACGCCGAGCACCGCGCCACCATGGTGCCGAATCTCCATGCCTTGAACCATTCGACCGACAGGATCTATTGGAAGCAGTGGATCACCACCGGAAAAGTCGGCACGGCCATGCCCGCGTTCAGCACGGAACAAGGCGGTCCTTTGAGCACCGAGCAGATCGATTCCCTGGCCGATTACCTTGACACTACCATCCCGCACAATCCTGCGCCCGCCCCCACGGCCCAGCTTCATCCCAAAGTCGATGCTGCGCCCGCTCCGGTGGCGGTCCCGCCGCAGGTCATCAAATAGCCGTTTGCCAATTCATCTCCCACCCCTTTCCCGCCGGCAATTTCTGGCCCGTTCGTTGGCCGCAGGCGCCGGGTTGGTTCTCCCCGGCCGTTTGATGGCCGCCACTCGCCGCGTGGATGAACATTCCTGGGCGCTGCTTTCCGACACCCACTTGGCCGCGGACCAACAGCAGGTGTCGCACGGGGTCAACATGACCGCCAATTTCCAAGCCGCCACCACTGGCGTCTGCGCGCTCAAACGCCTGCCCGCTGCCGCGCTGGTCTGCGGCGACCTCGCGTTCACCCTGGGCGAACCGGGCGACTACACCGTCGTCGAACAACTCCTGCGCCCCTTGCGCACCGCCGGTTTGCCGCTTCACCTGACACTCGGGAACCATGACGACCGCGACCATTTTTGGGCCGCGCTCACCGACGCAAAAACCGCCGCCCGCCCGCTCGCCGACCACCAGGCCGGCCTCGTGCGCTCGCCGCGCGCCAACTGGTTCATACTCGACTCACTCGAAAAGACCAACTCGACGCCCGGATTGATCGGCGAAGAGCAACGCTCCTGGCTCGCCCGCGCCCTGGATGAAAACCAGGACAAACCCGCGCTCATCTTCGCCCATCACAACCTTTCACTGACCGGCGATCCGAAGAGCGCCATGAAAGATTCGGACCAACTGCTTCAAATCATCCGGCCGCGCAAACAGGTCAAGGCCTACATCTTCGGCCACACGCATGATTGGGGAACCTGGGAGGACGTGAGCGGCATCCACCTCGTCAACCTCCCGCCCACCGCTTATGTCTTCACCCCGGGCCGGCCCAGCGGCTGGGTGCAGGCCTCGCTCGAACGCCGCGGCATCCGGCTCGAGCTCCACTGCCTGGACCCGCGCCACCCGCAAGCCGGCCAAGTCGTCGACTTGAAGTGGCGCGCCGCGTGATTCCGAACCCCTCAGAATGGCACCGCTTGGCCTTGCAACCGACTCTGATAATTACTGAATAATAATGAAAACACCGGTTGAAGCCTCCACTCCCCCTTCCGCCGCCGTCCGGATCGACAAGTGGCTCTGGGCCATCCGGCTTTTCAAGACCCGCACCCTCGCCGCCGCCGCCTGCCGCGGCGGCCACGTGACCATCGCCTCCCAACCGGTCAAACCCTCCCGCGAAGTGAAGCTCAACGACCTCATCATCGCGAAAACCGGCGAAATCACGCGCACCGTAAAAGTGCTGGCCCTGCTCGAACGCCGCGTCGCCGCACGCGAGGTTCCCAAGTACGCCGAAGACCTGACCCCCGCTTCGGAATACGAGAAACCCCGCGAACGCATTCTGCCACCCCTGTTCACCCGCCCCAAAGGCGCCGGTCGTCCCACCAAAAAAGACCGCCGCCAAATCGACAAACTGTTTTGAGCCTTCCGGTGGGGGCCCGGCTTAGGACTGAAAGTCCGCCATATGACAGCCTGGGCTGGAGGCCCAGGAAACCCGCCCAAAATAATCTCCAGGCCTGTAGGGCCGGGATATGGAACGCGGTATTCATGCCGCTTCACCGTCCGCTAATCGAGCGTGTCCAGCAGGGTCAAGGAGTAAGCCAATTCCGCTCTGGCTCGCTGTTTCGTCTGCCATGGGCTTGGTGGAGGCGGATGTTTCCGACATTCCGCGACGGCAGGACAATGGGCAATAAGCTACCGTTTCCAGCGCTGGTCGGGATTTTGTTCGCAAAGGCGTGCCGTAGTTCGTAACGTCTGTGTCATGTCAGTACAGGACATCCGTACCTATGAAGTGACTTTTTGCAGCCGCGTAGCAGGCTGGGCGAATGAATTGTTCAGCCGACATCCTGAATGGCCATTCCGCCGCGCAGAGATTGAGGAATCAAAAGCCATTCGGCGTAAACGATCCGATCTTCGAGTTCATGGCGACGCGGGAAAGCTGATTCTCGCCGGTGAAGTCAAAATGCCCGGTACAGTCGAAGGCCGTAGTCCATACAACGCCAATTTGGTGGAAGACTCTGCCCGCAAAGCCGATAACGCAGCCGCTGAGTTTTTCTTCACTTGGAACATCAACGACTTGGTTCTCTTTGACCGAAAGAAGTGGCAACTCCCAATTATGGAGCGGCGTGTGCAAGACTACCCGCTTGGCTTGGATTTGGAAAAACCGGAGGATGTTGAACGGGCTGGAGTCGAAGCTCGCATCAAAGAGTTTCTTGCGGATTTCTTCGCCAAATTCTCCGCTATTGCTGCCGGCCAGCAGCCGGAATGGGGAATGCGCCTCGATGAATGGTTCATTCGCGCTTTCGAAAGTCACATATCTTGGGCTGTCAAGCTCACGACTGAACATCTCTCCGCGCAATCCGCTTCACAATCCGCATTCCGTTCCAAGTTGCAAGATTGGATGGTTAATGACCAGGGTTGGAATGTTTCGGACGAAGCCTGGCACAAGTTGATTGATCGTGCTGCACGGACACTCTGTTATGTCTTTGCTAACCGTTTAATTTTTTACGAATCGGTGCGTGCAAAGTTTTCTGAACTGCAACCGCTGAAAATTCCAAATAACGTTCAATCTGCAGACTCACTCTACGAGCACTTCCAAAAAACATTTCAAAAGGCCGTCCAAGCTACCGGTGATTACGAAACCCTGTTCTATCCGTTCGAGAAGGACTGGGCCGGACCGCTGATTTTTGGCCATGCCGATTCTGCGGAAGTGTGGGGCGCCGTTATCCGCAATCAAGAACCTTTCAATTTTAAACTTATTCCAACCGATATCCTGGGTGGCATCTTTCGCCGGATAATTGACCCGGAAGAGCGTCACAAGTTCGGCCAGCATTATACCAACGAAGATTTGGTGGACGTAGTGAATGCCTTTTGCATCCGCCAGTCTGAAGACAACGTGCTTGACCCGTCTTGCGGCTCCGGCAGCTTCCTTGTTCGTGCTTACCAACGTAAGTCTTGGTTGAAACAGGACCAGCGACTCTCACACCACGCAGATACTCATCAAGATCGTTTAGGTCAGATTTACGGAGCGGATATATCCCTTTTCGCCGCGCATCTCTCCACTCTAAATCTCGCCGCACGTGACATCCAAGATGAAGAAAACTACCCGCGCATCCGCCGTGGAAATTTTTTTGAGATTGCTGACGAAGTATCAAAGAAAAAACCATTCTGCATGTTGCCACAGGGCTTGAGGGGCGAACGCACGCCCGGTCCTATATTGTTACCCCCGTTGCAAGCCATCGTTGGCAATCCGCCTTACGTTCGGCAGGAACTCATTCCCAAGCGTGGAGAAAAAGGTGTCAAACGGATGCAGGCAAAAGAAGATTTATCGGAACTTTGTGCCCGTTTTTGGCCAGGGTTGAAACTCGGCGGGCGCTCTGATTTGCATTGTTATTTCTGGCCGGTCTCGACGCACCTGTTAGCCGATGATGGACGCTTTGGGTTTCTTGTTTCGTCAGGCTGGCTGGACGTGGAATACGGCTTCGTGTTGCAAGAATGGGTTCTGAACAATTTCCAAATCCACGCAATCTTGGAGAGCAATGCCGAGCCGTGGTTTGAGGATGCCCGCGTAAAGACATGCGCTGTCCTTCTGCAACGCTGCACGGACTCCGCCGAACGCCATGCGCAACTCGTAAAATTCGTACGCTTGGATGCGCCACTCAAAGCCATTCTTGGCGAACGTCCCGATGAAAATGCCCGTCAAACTGCCGCCGAAAAATTCCGCGACGAGTTTCTAGGATGCAAAAAGAACACGAATCGCGCCGGTTGGCGTGTGGTAGTAAAGAAGCAAAAGGATCTCTGGGACGAAGGAATCCGCGCGGGGCGCCTGTTTGCGCTGCAAAGACAGCGTGATTTGTCCGAGGGTGTCAAACGCGCTACGGACGATGATGGAGACGATGAAAATGGAAATTACGACGAGAATGGCAATGGCATCTTGCATGAAACCGGGCCTATTTACGGCGGCGGATACGGCGGCGGCAAGTGGGGCAAGTATCTCCGCGCGCCGAATCTCTACTTCCATATCATGGAGCGCTTCGGCGACCGTTTCGTGCCGCTCGGCGAAATCGCCACGATTCGCTTTGGTGTAAAGAGCGGTTGCGACGCCTTCTTTATGCCGCGTGATGTGAGCGAGGACTTTTTGAGAAAGTACTCCAAGTTGGAATGGAACGACGCCCCGCTAGTCAATCATTGCAAGCGCTCGGAAGTCGAATCCAGCGAAGTGAAACTAATCGAGGCGGGCGACGGAACCGTGCACCCAGTGGAAGCAAAATATCTCGCACCGGAGGTTCACAGCTTAATGAAAGTAAGCCGCCCCATAATATCCGCAGCGGAGCTTGACCGCCTGATTTTGCTTGTAGCGAAACCGTTGGAGGATTTGAAAGGAACTTACGTGCATAAATACCTCCGGTACGGAGAACGGCACTCCTTCGCCTCAAAAAAGAGCAAGGCTGTCCCTGTCTCGGAACGTTCAACCTGTGCAAATCGCGACCCTTGGTATGATCTGACGTACACCAAGCCAGGTTCATTTTTCTGGCCTATGGCTCAGCAGTACCGCCACATCATCCCCGCTAACCCGGAAGGGCTGATTTGCAATCACAACCTCTTCGACGTTCACCCGTTCGAGCTGTCCCAAGAATATGTTTCCGTTCTACAGGCAGTAGTGAATTCAACACTGATTGCGAACTTTAAAACCTTCTATGGTCGTTACGCTGGAACCGAAGGGAATCTGAAGACGGAAGTTGTAGATGTAAACTTGTTGGAGGTTCCAGACCCCCGCCAAGTCACCAAAATTGTCGCTAGGAAGTTGCGGAATGCTTTCGACAAACTGTGCCAGCGCGAAACGCAGCCGATGGTGGAAGAAGAATTCATGGAGTGTCACTCGACGGAGCGTGCGAAGAAGCTTGCCGAAAAACCTGTTGGCCTGCCGAGCGAGCTGCAGATGCCAGACCGACGTGCGCTTGACATGGCCGTGTTTGAATTGCTGGGCGTGACGGACGCGAAGGAGCGTGAGGCACTTTGCGATGAACTCTACCACGAAACCGCGGCACACTTCCGGCAAATCCGTATTGTAGAAATTCAGAAGCAGGAACAGCGTGCCCGTACGCAAGGCCGAGAATTTCGAACGGATGAACTAGCCGCCGACTTATGGGACGCGCTGACTGACACCGACAAGCAGGCGCTTGGCAACTGGCTTTCTGCCAAAGTGAAAACCGGAAAACCTCAAACTATTCCGGAAGGCCACGCTAGTTTGCCTGATGCCAATGACATGCTTGACGCTAACACAGTCTTTTTCCGCCAATCGACCGGCGGCAAGGCCCCGATTAAACCGTTGGCCCTACCGTCGCGCAGTCACGCTGAAATCGTCTTCACCTTATCAGAACTCGGCTTGCATGGGACTGTCCATTTGCCAGAAGCGGAAAATGCTGCGCGTACGTTGAAGAAGCAGCTTGATGACCACCTTGCCGAAATCGCTGAGAAGACGAATCACTTGGCGCGCAGCCGCACCAGCGACGAACGCAAAGTCGCGGACGTGGCGGGATTATTGCGGCACTGGATGATCCACGGCAAACCCGTGCGTCAGGGCACTAGCGAAGGCAACGTGAATGTGTGAGCGGGTCTTACCCTTGGCCATTGCGGGTCAACGCACACCGGCCAGCCAAATCCACCCGCCGAAAAGCCATCCGAACCCGCCTTCCGAAAATCCGCTCAACAAAATCCTGTCCAAAAAGTTCCCTGATCAAAGCGTGACGCGAATTGCGCTAATTGACGCTAAATTGTTCCGGTTCGAATTGGCGATCATTCGCGAAATTCGCGTCTCGGTTCTCAGTTCCCCTCCTGTCGAACCTAAATTCCGAATTCGTGTCGATTCGTGTGCATTCGTGGTTAAACCGCCGTTTCCGGATCAATCCCCGCCCGTCCGGTTTTTTGAGCCTCTGGTGCTTTTTCGCGGCCAATCGCTTCAAACCGCAATCGGCGCTTTGATCGCCGGGTGCGGGTCGTAACCCACCAGTTCAAAATCCTCGAACTTGAACTGATGGATGTCCTTTACCGCGGGATTGACCTTCATTTGCGGCAACGCGCGCGGCTCGCGGGTGAGCTGGAGTTTCGCCTGTTCGAGATGATTCTGGTAAAGATGCAGGTCGCCGAAGGTGTGAACGAACGTGCCCGGTTTCAAATCGCACACCTGCGCGACCATGAGCGTGAGCAGGGCGTACGAAGCGATGTTGAATGGCACCCCCAAAAATAAATCCGCGCTGCGCTGGTAAAGCTGGCAACTCAACTCGCCGTCCTGGACGAAAAATTGGAACAGCGCATGGCACGGCGCGAGCGCCATCTGCTCGATTTCGCCCGGGTTCCACGCCGAGACAATATGGCGGCGGCTGTTGGGATCGGCCTTGATCTGCGCGATGGTCTGGTCGATTTGGTTCAGCGAACGGCCATCGGCGGCGCGCCAATCGCACCATTGCGCGCCATAAATGCGTCCCAGGCTGCCGTTCGCGTCCGCCCATTCGTCCCAGATCGTGACGCCGTGCTCGTTGAGATATTGGATGTTCGTATCGCCACGCAGGAACCAGAGCAGTTCGTAGATGATCGACTTGAGATGCAGTTTCTTGGTCGTCAGCACCGGAAAACCATCGCTGAGCGGAAAGCGGGCTTGCGCGCCGAAAACGGCGTACGTGCCCGTCCCGGTGCGATCCGCCTTGAATTTGCCCTGCTCGAGAACGAGCCGCAGGAGTTGTTGGTATTGGATCATGAGCGCATCTTACCCGGCCACCCGCTGTTTCGTCATTGGCGGAGCAGCCAGTCCGAAAATTTACGCTGATGCGCGCCGCTTGCCAAGTCCACCGTTTCGGTGGAGAGTTTGAGCATTCAGTTTATCGGACACTACTATGAACTCCAAACCCGTAACCGTCGTCGCCATCATCAAGGCCACACCGGGCAATGAATCCGCCCTTAAACAGGCGTTGCTCGCACTGATCCCGCCCACGCGCCAGGAAGCCGGCTGCCTCAATTACGACCTGCACGTGGACACCGAAAATCCCGCGCGCTTCATCTTTCACGAGAACTGGTCGAGCAAGGCCCAACTCGACGCCCACTTGAACAGCCCGCACCTGGACGCATTCGAAGCCGCCGCTGGCCCCCTTCTCGCCGAGGCCCCGCAAATCTTCGTGCTGGAAAAGATCGCGTGAACGGCGGCCGGTTGGGGTGCGGCAGGGACGTGCGCTGCGCCGTCCCGTCGCCGCTTGTCCTGCCGTGGCTTCCGAGCGAAGGCGGAAGCGCAGCGTCAGGCGATGGAACGAACGTCCAGACGAGTCCTCGGCAGCACGTTCACCAAACTCTGTCTTCAACCCCTCGTCACAAGCGCCGCAAGCTGGTCCGCGCATTGGCCCCACCCTTTGTGAAAACCCATCTTCTCGTGCGTCTCGCGGTCCGCCACCGTCCAGTGCAATACCCGGGCGGTGTATCGCGTCTTGCCGCCCAGGTCCTCGAGCGTCACGATCACCGTCATAAACGGCTTTTCCGACGGCTCCCAGGCCCTGACGTAAGCATTGGTAAAAACGAGCCGCTCATTCCTGACCACTTCGAGATAAACACCCCGGTTGGGAAATTCGTTGCCATCCGGCCCGCGCATCACAATCAGGCTGGCGCCGCCGGGCCGCACGTCCAGTTCCGCCACAGGTGTAGTCCAAGGCTTCGGCGCAAACCACTGCTTGAGAAGTTCGGGATCAGTCCACGCCTGGAAAACCTTTTCCCGCGGCGCGTCGATAATGCGTGAGATGACAAGTTCCCGATCTGACAATGTTGCAGCGGGAGCAGTTTTGGCGGTGGCGTCTTTTATTTGCTTTGTTTTCGAGTTCATACGTTTTGTTCAATGTTGTTGTTGTCGTTCACTTATACGACGAACGACTCGAGCCGTTCAGGACAGTTGATACCAGAGAGTTTGCGCTTCCATGCGCATTGTGGATCAGAGCTTCCAGCCCCGAAGTGGCAAACTCGGGATCGCTTGACTCGCAACCCGGGCATTCCTCTTATAATACTGCCTTCACCGTCGCTTCCAGGCTCGCCACATCGCCCACGTTGAGCATCTGCGCGTTGGGATCAATCCGCTTCATGAACCCGCTGAGGGCCTTGCCCGGACCAAGTTCAATGAAGCGCGTGAATCCCTGCGCCAGCAGATAACGCATCGATTCCTCCCAGCGCACCGAAGAAGTCACCTGGTCCACCAGGCGCGCCTGGATTTCCGCCTCCGCGCCATGAGGCTGGGCGGTGACGTTCGAAATCACCGGCACAGCGGGAGCGGCGAGACGCACCCTGGCCAACGCCTCTTGAAGCCCGGGCTTCGCGCCCGCCATCAAGGCCGAGTGATACGCCCCCGCCACCGGCAGCGGCAAAGCGCGCTTGGCGCCTTTGGCTTTCGCCAGTTCGCAAGCCTGCCCAATTTTTTCTGTCGCGCCCGAAATCACCAATTGCCCGGGACAATTCAAGTTGGCCAGTTCAACCCCCGCCGCCGCGCAGACCTCGCGCGTCAGACCTTCGTCGAGTCCAATGATCGCCGCCATGCCGCCGCGGGTCGCCTCGCACGCCTCCTGCATGAAACGCCCGCGCTGACGCACCAGTTTCAAGCCATCTTCGAAACTCAACGCGCCCGCCGCCGCAAGCGCGGTAAATTCTCCAAGAGAAAGCCCTGCGGTTGCCTCGAAACGAAGCGCGGGCGCCCGCTCGCGCAACAATTCAAACGCCACCCAGCCCGCGAGGAAGATTCCCGGTTGCGCGTTCTCGGTTTTGGTCAGTTCGGCTTCCGGCCCCGCGAAGCAGATCGCCGCCAGATCGTAGCCCAAGGCCGCGTTGGCGCGGTCGAACCACTTTTTTGCGGCCGGGAATTGTTCGGCCAGATCTTTCCCCATGCCGACGGTTTGGGCGCCTTGCCCCGCGAATAACAATGCCGTTTTGCTCATAGAAGCTGACTAAACACAAAATCGGCGCGCCGCGAAAGCAGAGATTTATTGCGGCGTCGTGAAGATCGGCCGCGTGCGCGCGTGCCCGGCTTACGCCGAAACGGGCACCCGCGGCTTTCTGCGAATCAGCCATCGGGCAATGAAGAAAAACGCAACCGCCAGAATCAGGAGCACCAGTACGGGGAACAAGACCGCGAGCACGGACACGAGAATCGAACCAATCAATTCCACGGTGGAAAACAATGGATTGCCCAGGCCGCCCGTGGTGGCAGTGGATGCGCCGCGGGCCACGACGGTTGTTCCCTGGACCAAACCGGCCATGCCTCCACCCGCGATAATGCCCAGGGCCCATTTATAAAACGGATCCACGTTCGTCATTAGCGCCACCGACACAATCGTCCCTGCGATCATTGCCGAAGGTGTGGCAATGACGTCCAGCGCATGGTCCACCCAGGGGATGTAATACCCGGCAACTTCCAAACCCGCCGCCACAGAAAACGCAATCAACGCCGGCGTGGAACTCAGCCACAAAAATCCGGGCGCGAGCGGCAGGTGGTGGAAATGGGAGGCGACACTGACGACCAGCAGCGGGATGAACACGCGCAACCCGCACGCGGTCGCCAATCCCACGCCAACGCAGATGCTCAGAAAAGTGTCAGTTCCCATATTCGTTCCTTGCTGCAGCTAAGAACCTATCCCGGTAGGGCGGGCAGTCCTCTGCCCGTCGTCGGCGCGCACGGAGTGACGCGCCCTACCAAGTTAGGCTTTAAATGATTCAAAACGCGGACTGGTTTCAAAATACTTCAAACGCTGCCTTTCTTCAAGCCTCCGATCATCCGATCGAAACCGTCATCGATTCAATTCTTGCGATTGCGGCCCGTGCCGTTCGAGCCGGTTTTTTTTGCGGTGGCCCCGGAAAGGAACAGTTGGACCACGCGTTCAGCCGTCGGGCGATCCAGCTTGCATTCCGGCATCATCAAATGCGCCATCACATAAACATTCATCAAGCCGTAAACGCCGAAGGCCAGTTCCTTGCTGTCGAAGCGCCGGTCCAAACTGCCGTTTTGCAGGCCCTGTTTGATGAGGGAATGCACGAACTCGAAATTGCGCTCGCAGCGATCCAGATATTGCAACCCCTCCGGAAGTTCATCGGGCGAGGCGAACGCGGTGGCAAAGGCCACGCGCATCAGTTCGCGATGGCTGCGCGTGTAATCAAACAAGGCGGTCAGGATTTCGATCAGTTGCCCCTCCAGCGCAACACCCCGCGCCGCGGCTTCCCGCATCAGCCGATATCGTTCGTCATGGGCCGAAGCAACCAGCGCTTGATACAATCCGGCCTTGTTACTGAAGTAGTAATAAAGTGTGGGCTTGGTGACCCGCGCCGCATCGACAATATCCTGCACCGAAGTGCCCGCATACCCGCGGCTGGCAAAGCGGCTGAGCGCGGCTTTCAAGATTTGCTGTTGCGTATCCGGGGTCTCCATAAACCTACCAAACGGTAAGACCGGGCTGGTGCGGGCGTCAATTCTGTTTTCGCAGGAATCGCCTGGCACGCAGCGCGAAAGGCTCAGCGGTGCACGAATTCCTTGTAGAAAGTCACCACCGAGAGGACGAATCCGATGAGGGTAATGAGTTGACGGACGCGCGGCGGCGAAATCCGCTGTGAGTAATGGGAACCGAGATAGTAACCGGCCAGCGCGCCAGCCGTCATCACCGCCGCCCTGGGCCAATGAATCAACCCCGCGCCGACGAACCAGACAGAGGCCACGAGGTTGATCAGCGAACTGAGCACGGTCTTTAGCGTGTTCATTTCGTGGATGTTGCCCAGGCCGATGAATCCCAGCGACGCCAGCATCAGGATTCCGATGCCCGCGCCGAAGTAGCCGCCGTAAACCGCCACGGCAAACTGGAAGACAATGGCGCCAAAAATCGTGTGCTGATGCGCCGCCCCGCCGCGATCGTCCAATCCGGCGAGGCGCCGAAAGAGGCCTTGCGCCAAAAAGAGAATCGTCGCAAACAGAATCAGGAAGGGCACGAGTTTCGCGAAGGTCTGGTTGCTGGTATGAGTGAGCAACATGCTGCCAATCAATCCGCCAATGATGCTCACCGGCACAAAGCGCCAAAGCCAGGGTTTTACTGGTTCGAAGTGCCGTCGATAACCGTAAACACTGCCCGCGGTGCCGAGCGTCAACGCCAGTGTACTGGTGGCGTTGGCCACGACGGGCGGGGTGCCGAAAAAGAGCAGCGTCGGGAACGTCAGCAGTGTTCCGCCGCCCGCCACGGCATTGATTGCGCCCGCCGCCGCGCTGGAGGCGGCCAGGCCCAGGATTTCGGTTGCGCGCATCGTTGAGCGGCAAGACTAATGGGTGGAGAGGTTAACTCAAGTGTCGAAGACGCCTCATTGCCATTATTGTCGTCCTCGTCCTCGTCCTCGTCGTAGTCCTCGATTCTTTCTCCAAAGGCAGGGAATCGAGGACGACGACGAGGACGAGCACGAGGACGATTGAATAACGGCCGAACCGCCCGCAACGACCAGCCAACTCGCACAAAAAAATCTCTCGTAAATGCAAACCCTTGTTGCCTCGGTCAGCGCGCTGTGTTTTATTGGGCAAAGAACTTCGGTTTGGGCAGCGGAGTTCGGGTGTCTCACGCATTGGACTCATGCAATCGACCGCAGAAAAAGAAAATCAACCGGCGCAAGCCGTGCCCGTGAAGCGCAAGAATCCGGCGGGCCGCGATGCCTCGTTGCTGATCGAAATGGCGCACCTGGATGCGGCGGCGGCGCTCCAGCGATTGGCAACCACGCCGGCTGGGCTGACGCCCGAAGCGGTCGCCGAGCGCCTCGAAAAATTCGGCCCCAACGAAATCGGGAAGGAGAAGCAGCAGGGCTGGCTCAACCGCTTGCTGCACGCGGTGCAGAATCCACTGGTCATTCTACTGACCATCCTGGCCGTCGTGACTTTCGTGACGGCGGAAAGTTCGAGCGACATGATTGGCGGCTGGGTAATGGTGGCCATGGTGGTGCTGGGCGTCAGCTTGCGCCTGGTGCAGGAATCCAAGGCAGACGCCGCCGCGGCCAAGCTCAAGGCCATGATCAACGTCACCACCACCGCGGTCCGAGAAAGCAAGCCGGAGGAAATACCGCTAGGCCAATTGGTCCCCGGGGACATTGTCAAACTTTCCGCCGGCGACATGATCCCGGCGGATGTCAGGTTAATCACATCGAAGGATTTGTTTATCACCCAGGCCACGCTGACGGGCGAATCGCTGCCGGTGGAAAAATTCGACGCGCCCGAAACCCGCGCCGGAATCTCGCCCGTGGAGCTTTCGAACATCTGCTTCCTGGGAACGAGCGTCGAGAGCGGCACCGCCCTGGCGGTGGTGATCGAGACGGGTGCGCGCACGTACCTGGGCGGCATGGCCAAAAGCATGGCGGGCCAGCAGGTCCAGACCAGTTTCGACCAGGGCATCCACCGATTTACCTGGCTGATGATCAAGTTCATGCTCGTGATGGTTCCGCTGGTTTTTTTGATCAACGGATTTACCAAGCACGATTGGAAGGACGCCTTCTTCTTTTCCGTGGCGGTGGCCGTCGGCTTGACGCCGGAAATGCTGCCGATGATCGTTTCCGTCTGCCTCTCGAAAGGCGCGATGGCCATGGCGCGCAAAAAAGTCATCGTCAAACGGCTCAACTCGATTCAAAACTTCGGCGCAATGGATGTCCTTTGCACGGACAAGACCGGCACCCTCACCCTGGACCGCGTGATCCTGGAGAAACATTGCGACGTCTTTCAGAAGGAAAGCGAAACCGTGCTGCTGGACGCCTATCTCATCAGCCATTTCCAGACCGGCCTGAAGAACGTGCTCGACCGCGCCATCCTGCAGCACACCGAGGCGAACGCGAAGTTGTGCATCGACAATTACCGCAAGGTTGATGAAATCCCGTTCGATTTTTCGCGCAAGCTGATGTCAGTCGTGGTCGAAACTCCCGACCATGAGCATCAATTGCTGACCAAAGGCGCGCCCGAGGCGGTCTTTAGCCGCTGCACGCATTTCGAGAGCGAGGGCGAGTTGTTCGAAATGGAACCGATTCTGGCCGGCAATCTGATCGAACAGTACAACGACCTGAGCGCCGATGGTTTCCGCGTGCTTGCGGTGGCCGTGAAAAACCTGGAACAACGCGCCGCGTATTCCAAGTCCGACGAATGCAACCTCGTGCTCAAGGGCTATGTTGCTTTTCTCGATCCACCCAAGGAAACCGCCTTCAAGGCCATCGCGGCGCTCCAGCAGCACGGAGTGACCGTGAAAGTGCTCACCGGAGACAACGACCTCGTCACTCGCAAAGTTTGCGGGGAAGTCGGCATCAAGATTGACAAGGTCCTGCTCGGCAACCAGGTCGAGGGCATGAATGACGAACAGCTTTCCCAGGCGGTGGAAACGACGCATGTCTTTGCGCGCTTGTCGCCGGGGCACAAGCAACGGGTCATCGAAGCCTTGCGGCGGAACAAACACGTGGTGGGTTTTATGGGGGACGGCATCAATGACGCGCCGGCCTTGCGCGCCGCGGACGTCGGCATCTCGGTCGATAATGCCGTCGATATCGCCAAGGAATCGGCGGACATGATTTTGCTGGAGAAAAGCCTGATGGTACTGGAGGAAGGGGTGATGGAGGGGCGGAAGGTGTTTGTGAACATCCTCAAATATATCCGCATGGGGGCCAGTTCCAATTTCGGGAACATGTTCAGCGTGCTGGGCGCGAGCGCATTTCTGCCCTATGTCCCAATGAAACCGATCCAGGTGCTCACCAACAACCTGCTCTACGACTTTTCGCAGGTGCCCATCCCGACGGACAATGTGGGCGCGGATCTCATCGCGAAACCGCGCCCCTGGGACATTGGCGAGATAACGCGCTTCATTCTTTTTGTCGGCCCGGTGAGTTCGATTTTCGATTACACCACTTACTTCATCATGCTGCACGTCTTTCACTGTTGGGACCCGGCGCGGGCGTCGCTGTTCCAAACGGGCTGGTTTGTTGAATCGCTGATGACCCAGACGTTGATCATCCACGTCATCCGGACCAAAAAGATTCCGTTCATCCAGGCCCACGCAAGCCTGCCGCTGACCATCACCACTGTGCTGATCATGGCCATCGGAATGTGGCTGCCGTTTTCTCCAGTGAGCGCGGCACTGGGCTTTACCCCCCTGCCCCCGCTTTACTGGCCTTTCTTGTTCGGAACGCTGCTCTGCTATGTCGTGCTCACCCAGTTGGTGAAGATGTGGCTGATTCGCCGGAATTGGATCTGAGGCCGCTCGCGCCTGCCGTCAACGGCCGCCCCGCCACCGGGACGGCCGCATTCGAATTCAGGGAGCAAAGTACAGTTTCAAACTGGAAGTATTACTTCTGCTCAATCACATCGATCTCGCTGTAAAAAGTGTTGCCGAAATCGTCGTCAGTCTCCGTGCGGGACATGTCAAACAGAAGGTAGCGGTATTTGCCGACCGGGCCGTCAGAATCGGTGATGCTCACACCGTATTGGCCGCCGTTTTCCCCGCCTTTGGGCCGCGTATCGACCTTGGCGATCAATTTCCAGCCGCATTTCTCCGGGTCAGTTCCAGGCTTTGGTTTCGCATTGAAACCCTCGGCGGCGCCGTCGCTGCCGTACACTTTATAGACTTGCGGCCCGCGCGTGCTGGGATGCCAGGAATAGGTGTTGATCTGCTTGATGGTGATGGCCTCGTCGAAACTGACTTTGAGCCGTCCACCTTCGGTGCCGGCATTAAAAAAGAAGTTCTCCGCCGGTTCGTCCTCCTCGCTGGGAAGTTTGCCGTCGTTGAGTTTGGTGACGTCGCCACCAGCGGGGTCCTGCTCGCCGTCCACGACAGTGAACGAAGCCTTGGCCGCCGCGTCATCCTTGGCCGGCGCGGGCACATTCTTGAATTTGAAGGAACTGGTGGCGTCACTGTTCTCGCGATGATCGACGGTCACCTTGATCTCCGCTCGTGCTGACCCGCCCAGCAATAGAATGGCCGCCCCCATGGTTAGAATGTGATTTTTCATGCGTCTGAATAATAAGTTTATGGTTCTGATTGCTTTGAGCCGGTTGCCCGGTTCTCGACGAACACGGTCACCCGCCCGGCTTCCGGGATGTTGGATTTTTATCTAGCATATTGCCGGAGACTGGGAAAGAACTTTCTGAGTGAAGCATCGCTCGAAGGTGCTTAAAAGCGGGTGAGACAAGGGTGGAGAAATTAGTCCAGCGGGTTGGAAAATCAGGCTTGGGTGGTTCCCTGTTCCGTTGGACCTGCTCCCGGACCAGGAACGGTTCTATGATACACGCGTCATGAATGAATGCGCCTGGGGCCCGCGGCGGCGCGCACAGGAGTGCGCGCCCTACCAGCAACACGGTGGTAGGGCGGGCAGTCCTCTGCACGCCGTCCCCCGAAACGATTCAGGGCGTTCCGAATAGGTATGGTTGATGTTCAATGAGTCACAAAACAGTTAATGGAAAGCTCAGGCGACCCGCCTGTCCCGCTGGGCAACCTGCCGCTGTTCGATTTGTCCAGCCGGAGTACCAACGCTAATCCAACCAGGGGGAGAGATCGCTTCCGAAGAGCCTGAAAAACAATCTCCTGATAACAATTATTCAGCGAAGGGAGCAGGATTTGCCCTTAAAAAAGGGCTGATTTGATTGCAAACTCCCCGAATTCAATGGCTTACAGTCGTATGAATGTTCTAATACGCGGTACTTGCATTCCTCCCGCTGAAGTAGCATAGTTAGCTCACAGCCTGACCCGGGTTAATATTTATAATTTTTATGCGCAAACAAAAGCCCACGTCCGACGACGCCCTGCGGCAGCGGAATGGTTTCACTCTCATCGAATTGCTGGTCGTCATTGCCATTATTGCGGTCCTCGCCAGTCTCCTGTTGCCCGTCCTCGCCAAGGCCAAACGGCAGGCGACCTTGACCCAATGCATCAACAATCAGAAGCAGTTGGTGTACTCGTTTCTAATGTACGCCGAGGATAACAACGGGGTTATTGTGGGCTACAACAACATGTTCATACCCTCGCTCAACGCGAGCATGAAGCTGGATGGAGGCGGCTTTTGGCCATACAGCGGCTCCCCAGTGGTTGGAGCCGATGCCACGACCCAAATCCAAAACAAAATCAAGCTCAGTCCGCTCTTTCCTTACGCCAAGAGCATCGATGTTTACCACGACCCGGACGATCGGCGGAGCAAACTTACCCCGGCGGTTTTAGGCACCGGTCCCTGGGCTTGGGATAGCTATTCCAAGGCCGACGGACTGAATGGCGAATCGTTCCGCGGCATTCCTTCGATAACGAAGCTGACCGAAATCCAAAAGCTGAGTAAAATGTACGTGTTCGTCGAAGACGCCGACCCGCGCGGCTACAACGAGGGAACGTGGTGCTTTGATCCCCTGACGCCTGCCTCCATAGATAACATCGCCGTTTTTCACAACAACAAGGGGTCGCTCAGCTTTGCGGACGGTCACGCCGAAGGACACAAGTGGCTGGATGGAAACACCATCAAGTACGGCAACATGTCCGCCGCCGGGCTGACTGGAGTTCCCACGGGATCCGCTCTCCTCATACAAGGAGTGGACGCGTACTATATGGGCGCAGGCTACGCCTTCAAGGACTGGCCGGCGTCGTGGGATCACGAATGACCTTGCCCGTTTGCTGATTCGCGGAACGTACTCATCTCGTGCCAGCCTTTTGCCCAGGCAGCTTCTGTCCCGCTGGAAATTCTGAAATTCGTATCCTGGCCTGCTCAGCGGCATTTCAATCACCGACAGCCTTGGCTTGGTTTATATTACCTCTTCCACCCGTCCCAACGTCCCAAGCCCGTCATTATTGGCGATTTTGATTTTTTTACCCCTGGCCGACTTCTTCGAACGGTGCCTTACCCGTTCCGCCGGGCAGGTTGGCCAGCGGGACAGGCGGGGTCGCCTGTGCTTTCCATGAACTGTTTTGTAGCTCATTGAACATCAACCATACCTATTCGGAACGCCCTAAATCGTTTCGGGGGACGGCGTGCACAGGACTGCCCGCCCTACCACCGTGTGCGCCGCCGCGGGCCCCAGGCGCATTCATTAATGACGCGTGTATAATCGAACCGTTCAGGGTCCGTGAGCAGGTCCAACCGAACAGGGAACCACCCAAGCCTGATTTTCCGACCCGCTGGATTAATTTCTCCACCCTTGTCTCATCCACTTTTAAGCACACCCGGGTGCTCAAGTAGTATACTTTGGGGCTTGACGCTGATGTAAGAGATTGGGCAGCATCGATTTCCCGTGAGTGGTTTTTAACGAAGCTAATGTCCATGGCTGTTGACGTGCCTGAACCCAACTTCGCCCAGAGCGCCCTCGAGATGCTCGTGCGAAAGAAATCTCCCGGCGACGCTGCCTTCGCGCTGGAACACCGCTGCCAGCTTTCGTAGCCTGGCCCAGCCGCCGAAAAGGATGAAGTCGCGCATTTGCATTTGTTGTGGTGAACGAATGGTTCGCGGCGCAAAAGTTTCGCCGGTTAATCCGCACGTTTGCGGTGCTTGTTTCGTCGTTGTGCTGGGACATGAGGTGGTGAAATCCCCCGCCAAACGCGCCACCCCCGCGTCAAAATCCAAGATTGTCCCGCCGACCTCACCCGCGCCGCCGCCAATCTTTTGGACTTCGTAAGCGGCTTTGAATGACAATACTGTCACGCACCGTTAAGAGGACTTTAATGTGTGGGTGTTAAGCAAGGGTATCAAATTCGATACTCAATAAAACGAACCAAAAGCATGAAATACAAAACGTTAGTCTCTTCGTTACTCTGCGCGGGTTTGCTCGCGGGCGGTCTGATTGGCTGCGCCACGGAAAAGGAAAGCGAAGCCAAGTTGGCGGCCGAAGCGAAGGTGAGCCGCGCTGACGCCGAGAAAACAGCCCTCTCGAAAGTGCCCAACGGCACGATCAAGGAAGGCGAACTGGAAAAGGAAAAGGGGAAATTGATCTGGTCATTTGACATCGCCATCCCGGATTCGAAGGACATCAAGGAAGTGGCCGTGGATGCCGTGACGGGAGAGGTCGTAGCCGTGGAAACAGAAACTCCCCAGCAACAGGCTAAAGAAGCAGCCGAAGACGCCAAGAAGGAGAAGAAGGAAAAGGAATAAATCCGAAGGACGCTTCCCGTTGTCAACGGAGCGCCAGCCGCCGCCGGCATCGATCGGCGGCGGCATTGATTTTCGGCTTTCCCAAGGGTGCTTGACAAGCGAGCTTTCCCGGAACACAACTCTCTAAAATCGTTGCTAACAATATGAAATCAATATCTCGACCACTAACCGCCGCCCTGACCATCTGGAGTTTCGCGGGCCTGGCCGGCTTCACCACCAGCACCACCAGCGCCGCCTCAATGACCGATTACCACTTGCGAAAGGAAATTCCCATCGGCGGCCAGGCCGGTTGGGATTACCTTTCCGTGGACCCGGGAAGCCGCCAGCTTTTTGTCAGCCACGGTACTTCCGTGGCAGTGGTGGACATCGACAAGGAAACCGTCGTGGGAGAAATCGAAGACACGCCCGGCGTTCACGGCATCGCCATTGCGCCCGAGCTGAGCCGCTGTTTCGTCAGCAATGGCCGCGAGAACAAGGCGAGCATTGTCGATCTCAAGACTTTGAAAACGCTTTCGAAAGTCGAGACCGGAGAAAACCCGGACGCGATTCTGTATGAGCCGGTTCAACAAGAGGTCTATACCTTCAACGGGGGGCGCTCAAAATCAGCGACGGTGTTTGAGGCAAAAACCGGCAAGGTCGTGACGACCATCAAGCTGTCCGGCAAGCCGGAGTTCGCGCAGACCGACGGAAAGGCCGGGCTGATTTTTTGCAACATCGAAGACAAGAGCGAGGTGGCCGTGATCGACATCAAGAAGCATGAGGTGGTCAATTCCTGGCCAATCAAGCCGGGCGAGTCCGCCTCGGGCCTGGCGATTGATGTGCCGCATCACCGATTGTTCGCGGGCTGCGACAACAAATTGATGGTGATGATGGACAACACCACCGGGAAAGTTGTTGGCAGCGTGCCCATTGATGAAGGAGTCGATGCTTGCGCGTTTGATCCGGACCTCCAATTGGCGTTCAGTTCCTGCGGCGGCGGCAACGGCAGCATCATCATCGCGCATGAAGATGGGCCGGACAAGCTCACCGTGGTGCAGACGTTGAAAACCGAGCCGCGCGCCCGGACGATGACCATCGACCCGAAGACGCACAATCTTTATACCGCCACCGCCAAGTTTGAACCAGCAACCGGCGGCGGTCGTCCCAAGGCAATTGCGGGCACGTTCAAGGTGCTGGTTTACGGAATCGGCGGAGTCGGCAATTAGATTCCTTGTTCACGCTTCAGGCCGGGCGCGACGGGAACAAAAGCTGTTGCAATTGCCCGAGGGAAGCGCTGCCGGTGGTGCCCAGTTGACGGATCACGATGGCGGCCGCTGCTTCCGCCAGCACCAGCGCCTCGCGCAGATCTGCGCCCGCGGCCAGCGCGGCGGCGAGGTTGGCCGTCACGGCATCACCGGCGCCCACAATGTCAATTTCCCCGCTCACCGGGCGCGCGGGCACATGCTCGGTTTGCCCATCGGGACCGGCCCCCACAATGCCCCGCTCGGCCAGCGTCACAAAAACCGGCCGGCCGTTGCGACCGGCCAGCTTTTTGGTTGTCTGGATAATCTCGCGCAGCTCCGAGCGCTCGCTCATGCCGGTCAACACCGCAAGCTCCGCAGTATTCATTTTAAAGAACACGGGCGGGAATTCACGCAAGCCGCGCCGGCTATCGGCCAGAATGACCAGCTTCGGCCTGGCTGCAGCCACCTGCCAAACCGTCTCCAGCACCGCCGACGTGAGCACGCCGGTTTCCGGTTCATCCACCTGGCTCAGCAGAACGAGCGCGTCCACCTCGTCCACCAACGAAGTCAGCGCGGCGCTGAGTCGCCGGCTCAAGGCGGCGGGAGTGGGTGTCCAGTTCTTCTGGTCAAAGCGGTTCAACTCGCGCGGGTTCCTGCCTGACTCAAGGATCAGGGGTTTGCAGTAGGTAAAAGTGCGCCGCTCGTTGGTCTGGATAAAATGCCCGGGGCGCACGCCCGGTGTGCCCGCCAAAGCCCGGCCCAATTCATAACCCTCGCCGTCCTCACCCGCAAAACCCAGTGGCCAAATCGTGCCGAGCCCGAGCGCGGCCAGGTTGTTGACGATCGTGCCTGCCCCGCCGGGTTGGGAGCGGACGTTGATCACGTTGTGCACGGGCAGGCCGGTTTCGATTGAAGTCTCGCGTTTGGCGGGATCGATTTCCAGGTATCGATCCAGACAGAAATCGCCCAGCACCGCCAGCCGCAGTGCGCGATATTTTTCGGTGATGGCTTGGAAGCGTTCAAAAATCATGGACGTGCCTTGTCCTCACGCGTTGAACAGACATTCCAGCAGCGCGGGCGCGTCCCGGTAGTCCGGAATCACGATATCCGCCCCCACGCCCAGCAGGCGCTGCCGTTTCCATTCGTCGAAATGTCCGGACCCGTTCCGGGCTTCGTCGCTGGCCACCGCTACTGCCAATCCCCCCACTGCCTTGGTATCCTGAATTTCCACATAGCCGTCCCCAAACGAAAGCAGTTGCTCCCCGGGAATTCGGTTCTCGCGCAAAATGCGTTCAATCACCGCCTTTTTGGAAAACTTTTCATAGTCCTCCTGCGCGCCGTAAATATGCCGGCCAAAGTACCGCGTCAGGTCCAGCAACTCCGCTTCGGCTTTGACGAAGTTCTCGTCCGTGCCGCTGGCCAGATACAAGGGCAGGCCGCGCTGGCGCAGTCCCTCCAGCAGCTCCCGCGCGTTATACACCAGAAAATCATCGGCTGGCCGCTGTTTCCGTCGGATGCTTTCCAGGCGCGTGTGGATCCGCTCATCCAGCCGGCGCAGGTATTCTTGTTTATACCAGAGCGGTTCGCAGGGAGCGCCTCCGCGCTCCCGGATGCGCTCGACCAGTTGAATCATCTGGTAGATTGTCTGCTTGCCGTTCAGGCGCATGATGTCGTCGTGGCACAATTGCCGGCGCGCTTCGGTCGATTCGCCAGGAAGCACCGGCAACATTTCCACGAACATCGGCGTCATTACGCCCGGCCAGCCCTCGCGGATAAGCGAAAGCGTGCCATCAAAATCAAACAGGACATGGCTCAGGCGGCGGGGCGCATTGAAACCAGGCGCGAATTGGACCAAGCCGCGAAAGGAGGAGGACGAACGCATTCACCGGTGAACGTAGAAAGCCCGGGCCGCGGAAGTCAACCTTGCAAATGAGCTGAATGGATGCAATCCACATTATGGCCGGCTCGGAAGCTTAAGAACCTGTCCTGGCAGGGCGGCAGTCCTCCGCCCGCCGTCGGCGCGCCCGGAGTGACGCCCCCTGCCGGGATGGGCTCCAACCAGTTCAGATGCCGGTTTCGCGCTCCGCTATTTCAACGGCGGCTGAGACCAGGGGATTCCGTGCGCCTCAGCCACGGCCTTGTGCGTGACCTTGCCGTCCATGACATTGAGACCGCCGATGAGCGCCGGTTGTTTCTGGCAGGCCTCCGTTAACCCGAGGTCGGCGAGCAGTTCGATGTAGCGGTAAGTTACATTTGTAAGCGCCTGCGTTGCCGTGCGGGCATAAGCGCCGGGCATGTTCGCCACGCAATAGTGTGTCACGCCTTCCTCAACATACACCGGGTTTTGATGCGTGGTGGCGCGCGACGTTTCCGCGCAACCACCCTGGTCGATGGCAATGTCCACCAGCACGCTGCCGGGGCGCATCCGGCGCAACATCTCGCGGTTGATCAATTTGGGCGCCTTGGCCCCGGGCACCAGCACCGCGCCAATCAGCAAATCAACCGTCGGCAAAAGGTCGATCAAGTGCGCTTCGCTTGAGTAGAGCGTGTGCGCCGTGTGCAGCGTGATGTCCAGGAAACGCATGCGTTCCAGGTCCACTTCCAAAATCGTCACGTCCGCACCCAAACCGGTGGCCATCCTGGCCGCGTTAATGCCCGAAGCGCCGCCACCCAACACGACCACACGCCCGGGCAGGACTCCGGGAACGCCGCCCAGCAACACGCCGCTGCCGCCGTGATGTTTCGCCAAAAAATAACCGCCCACCAACACCGACATGCGGCCCGCAATCTCGCTCATCGGCTCCAGCAGCGGCAAACGGCGATTCACCTCGATCGTTTCGTACGCCAGCCCGGTCACGCCTGATTTCAGCAACGCTTCGGTCAACCCGCGGCTCGCGGCCAGATGCAGGTACGTGAACAAAATCTGGCCCGGTCGCAGCAACGGATACTCAGGCGGCAGCGGTTCCTTGACCTTCACGATCAAGCCGGCTTTTTCGAAGATGGCCCGATGATCCGCCACCAGGGTCGCGCCAGCCTGTTCGTAGTCCGAGTCCGGATAGCCCGCGCCGGTGCCGGCATTGCGCTCAACCATGACTTGATGGCCGCGCTTGATCAATTGGTAGGCAGCCGAGGGCAGCAACGCCACCCGGTATTCGTGATCTTTAATTTCTTTGGGAACGCCAATAATCATAATTGCAATTGTATCAGGTTTGTCCGGGCGGTGAGTCCGTCACGGATTTCACCCCGCCGCCCACGGCGGCCAGGGTTTCCGCGCGATTGACCATCATCAACACGGTGACTGCTGAAGCAGCTTTCCGTTCGGCTTCGAGAATTTGTTTGAATTCCCCGTAAACCTCGGTTCGCTCCGGTTCGTCATTCGTCGCCAATTCTTGACCCTGACCGGCGCGCAATGCCAGCAGAATGTCATGGCAGGTGATGCTTTCAATGGGCCGCGCCGGCGCGTAGGCGATCTCCCTGCCCGTCACCTCAATCACCAACTGGGCGGCCAGGAGGACTTGCAGGAGTTGCTGGGCCAGCCGGCTGGGCACGCCGAGTTGCTCGGCCATTTCAATAACGGTGACCGGCGACTCGCCGCGCTGGAAACGCCTCCCCAGGCACGCCATGAGCCTTAACGCAATGAACTCGCGGCCCCGTTGGTTAATATTCTCAATTTGCTTCTCTTGTAAATACGCGGCGCGGTTTTGATACGCATAAGCGACCTGTGCTCCAAAGAGCAGGATCAGCCAGCCAAAATACATGCCCAACATGGCGACCGGGATAACCGCCAGGCTCCCGTAAATCCGGCTGTTGCTCACCCAGCGTGACACATAGAAAACACTGAACGCGTTGTTCAGGTGCCAGAGCACACCGCCCACCAGCCCACCGATCATCGCCGCGCGCCATTGGACTTTCGTATTTGGCATGAACAGGTAAAGCAGCGCGAACGCCAGGCATAAAACCACCACCGACAGTCCTCCGAATATCAAGTTGCCCAGGTAAGGCATCGAATGGATGAACCTTTTGGTCGCATCCAGATGCGGTCCGCCGGCCAGCCCGAGCGCGAACACCAACAGCACCGGACCCCACAACAAAAGCGCCGAGTACAGCACAAAGCGCGCGCCCCAACTCCTTCCGCGTTCGAGGCCCCAGATGTCATTGAACGTCTCCTCAACCCTTCCAAGCATGTTGATTGCCACGAAGACCAGCAATATTGTCCCGGTGACTCCAAGCGTGCTGCTGTTCGTATTATGTATGAATCGATTGATGACGCGGGCGGCCTGCCGGCGTGCGTCTCCTTCCTGTTCCCGTGCGGGCGCTTGAGCATTGGTGTTGCCTCCGGGGTTTGGAGTCCCGCCTTCAGACGGCAACGGTGCCGCACCCGAGGTTGGCACGGCATTGGTGCGCCCAGCCTCCGTCTGCAACCGATTGGTCAGTTCCGTTCCCGTCGCGGGAGTTGGCACAGTCGCGTCGGCTGGATCAGTTATGCCATTCGTTGCCTGCGCATCCCGAGCCCGGTGATGCTCCGCGACAAACTCTGACAAACCGTTCTTCGTGCCTGGCGGCGGCGGAGTGAAGCTCGTAACGAACTTATCAATCAAGTGGAGGATCTGGTCTTCCCCCTCTTTTTTGAGCAGGCTGGTCGAGATGCTCAAAGCGACCGCCAGCACCGGAATCAGCGCGAGCAGCGTCGTGTAAGCGAGGGCCGCCGCGCGCACCGGGCAGCGATTGCGCGAATAACTTTTGCCCACCATCAGCCAGAAGTGCGCGAAACGGTAGGTCCGCGACCGTTCCCAACGGTCTCCGCCCACACCCTTCTCCCCCAGGAATTCCCTGGATTCCTGGATCACCGTCCGGACTTTGGAGCGCAGTTTGCTCACTTGACACCAAAACGCTAACAGAGCAGTTCCTCAAGTCAACGGCGCTCCCTGGACTTGGAATCGTCCTCCTCGTCGAGACATTTTCGATGGGAGAAAGGCCGGGGACGAAGCAGCACGTGACTCCGTGAATAACTCGAACTGACTTGAGCTTGCGTGCGACTCCTTGCGCATTCTAAAATGGACGCATGTCGCATGCTGACTTCGTCCATTTGCACCTGCACACCGAGTACTCGCTGCTCGATGGCGCTTGCCGGCTTGACCGGTTGATGGAGAAGGCGCACGCACTCAAGCTGCCCGCGCTGGCCATCACGGACCATGGCGTCATGTATGGGGCAATCGATTTTTACAAGGCCGCGCGCGACAAGGGCATCAAACCGATCATCGGTTGCGAGGTGTACGTCGCTCCCGGCAGCCGGTTCGACAAAAAAACCACGAACGGCGGCCGTGATGTCTACAACCATCTCGTGCTGCTCGCCCGCGACGAAACCGGCTATAAAAACCTCATTAAACTCTCCACCGCGGCGCATCTCGAGGGCTATTATTACAAGCCGCGCATCGACAAGGAATTGCTCGCGGCGCACAAGGAAGGGTTGATCGCGCTGTCGGGTTGCCTGGCCAGCGAAGTTCCGGAAATGATTCTCAAAGACCAGTTGCCGCGGGCGCGCGAGGCGGTGGATTGGTTCAAGCAAACCCTCGGGCCGGAGAATTTCTACCTGGAATTGCAAAATCACGGCATTCCGGAACAGGCGAAGGTGAATCGTCATCTCATTCCCTGGGCAAAAGAGTTCGGGCTAAAGCTGGTGGCCTCGAACGATGTTCATTACGTCGAGAAAGCAAACTCGCACGCGCACGATTGCCTGATTTGTATCGGCACCCAAACGATGCTGAGCGACACCAAGCGCATGACGTACGTAGCGGAGCAGTTTTACCTGCGCTCCGCCGAGGAGATGAAAGCGCGCTTCGCCGAAACGCCGGAAGCGGTGTTGAACACGCTCGAAGTAGCCGAGAAATGCAACCTGGAAATCCAGTTCGGCAAACCCTTGTACCCAGTGTTTCATCCGCCGGAACACTTCACGCGCGAAGGTTATTTGCGCAAGCTGCTGGCGGAAGGCCTGTTCCGCCGTTACACGATCCAGGCCAGGGCAGAGGGAAATGAATTCATCATTGAGGCCATTCACGATCCAACGCGGCTGCCGACTTATCAGCCGCAGAATGAACCGCTTAATGCCGGTGGCCATGACATCAACAACCCCGCCATTGCCGCTGCCATCAAGTCAGTCATTGACCGTTTGCAACTCGAACTCGCGGTAATTGAGAAAACCGGGTTCATTTCTTATTTTCTCATCGTCGCCGACTTTATTCGCTACGGACGCGAAAAAGGAATTTCCTGCGTGGCGCGCGGTTCTGCCGCCGGATCCATCGTCACCTACCTGCTCGAAATCGCGAATGTGGATCCCATTCGCTACGGGTTGCTGTTCGAGCGGTTCCTTAATCCCGAGCGCGTCAATCCCCCTGACATTGACATTGATTTTGCGGACGACCGCCGCGGCGACGTCATTGAATACGTGCGCAAAAAATATGGGAACGATTCGGTCGCGCAGATCATCACGTTCGGCACCATGGGCGCGAAATCCGTGGTGCGCGACGTCGGGCGCGTGATGGGCTTGAGCTACGGCGAATGCGACCGGCTGGCCAAAATGATTCCCAACGACCTCAAGATGGATCTGACGAAGGCGCTCAAACAATCGCCGGAACTCAAGACGGCGTATGATTCGGAGGAGGTGACCCGTGAACTGATCGACACCGCTTTCGTGCTGGAGGACATCACCCGCAATGCTTCCGTGCACGCCGCCGGCGTGGTCATCAGCGACCAGCCTCTCGTCAATCTCCTGCCGCTCAAGCGCGACGAGGACGGCGCGCTGGTGACCCAATACGCCATGAACCCGGTGGGCGAGCTTGGCTTGCTCAAGATGGATTTTTTGGGGCTCAAGACGCTGACGGTTATTCGCAACACCTGCGAAATGGTGAAAGCGACCCGGGGAATCGAGGTTCCCATCGACAACCTGCCGCTGGATGACAAGAAAGCCTACGACCTGTTAAATCGCGCGCAAACATTGGGCATATTCCAATTGGAATCCGGCGGGATGCGCGATCTCTGCCGCAAGTTCCAGATCAGTTCGGTCGAGCACATCACGGCGTTGATTGCGCTGTATCGCCCCGGCCCGATGGAACTGATCCCGGAATTCATCAAGCGACGGCATGGGGAGGTGAAGATCGAATACGAACACCCGTTGCTCGAGCCCATTTGCCGCGAGACCTACGGCATCATGGTTTACCAGGAACAGGTCATGCAGGCGGCCCAGGTGCTCGGCGGTTACACGCTCGGCGGCGCGGATTTGCTGCGGCGCGCGATGGGGAAGAAAAAGATGGAGGAAATGGCGAAGCAGCGCGACACCTTCGTCAAAGGCTGCGCCAAAACCAACAACATCAACGCCAACAAAGCCAACCAGATTTTCGATTTGTTGGAGAAATTCGCCGGTTACGGTTTCAACAAGTCCCACGCCGCCGCTTATGCGATTGTCGCCTACCAGACGGCCTATCTGAAGGCCAATTATCCCGTCGAGTTCCTCAGCGCGATGATGACGAACGACATGAGCGATACCAAGAAGCTCGGCGAGTTCATCAACGAAGCGCGCCAGATGGGCATCGAGGTGCTGCCGCCGGACGTGAACGAAAGCCAGGTGGCGTTCGCGCCCGCCCGCAACGGCACGGTCATCCGCTTCGGCATGGCGGCCATCAAGGGCGTGGGGGAAATCGCCGTCCAAAGCATTCTCGACGCCCGCAAAATCGGCGGCGAGTTCAAGTCTCTTGGCGAGTTGTGCGAGCGCGTCGATATTCGCACGGTAAACCGCAAGGTGCTCGAAGCGCTGATCAAATCCGGCGCGTGCGACACGTTCAAGGAAACCCGCGCCACACTCTTTTCGCGAATCGACCGGGTACTGGCCCGCGCGGCTGGCATTATTTCCGACCGGCAACGCGGGCAAAGCTCGATGTTTGACATGCTGGCGGACAAATCGCCGCAAAAACCGGAGGCTGTCACCAAACTCCCGGAATGGCCCCAGCACGAATTGCTCGCTGCGGAGAAGGAACTGCTCGGATTTTATGTGACCGGCCACCCGCTGACACCGTTCGCCCCGCTGCTGCAAAAATACGCGCTGACCAACACCGCCGGGTTGGCGCAACTCGCCAACCGCAGCCTGACGCGCATTGGCGGATTGGTGGCCGCGGTTCAGCACGGGGTTTCCAAAAAGAGCAACAAGCCATACGCCATGGTCACGCTGGAGGATCTCGAAGGCTCGGTGCAGATCCTCTGCATGAACGAGAATTACGACAAGTACCGCGACCTGCTTCAGGTGAACAAAGCGATCCTCGTGGTGGCCGAGGTGAACACCGGCGACGACAAGCCCAAGTTATTTCCGCAGGAAATCATGCCGCTGGAAGACGCGCCACGCAAATACACGAAGCAGGTGCATTTTCGTTTGCACACCGGACGGTTCGAACCGGAAAACCTGCCTGCGATCCAGGAACTGGCGGCGGCACATGCCGGGAAGTGTCCCTTGTTTCTTTGCTTCAGCCGCCCGACGGGCGAGATTATCTTCATCGAATGCCACGAGAAGTTTTCCGTTCTCCCTTCGCTGAACTTGCAACAGGCCGCCGATGAAAGATTCGGCAGCGAAACCTACTATGCGAAGGTGGACACCGCGCTTCCCGAACGCACCCCGCGGCGCTGGGAGCGGCAGAACGAGGGGGAATGAGCTGGACGCAAGCTCCAACAATCAAGCTCCAAGCACCAGAGAAACACCAAACCCTAGGATCCTTGTGATAAACTTCGTCCTCTCCGCTGCCGAAGATTTCAAGCGCCTCCACGCGAAGATTAGCCGCGCGGTGCTTGGAGCTTGAAGTTTATCTGGTGCTTGGACCCTGGTGCTTGTGTTTTCTCAAACATTCCACCCCTTGCGGTATTTCCGCTCCACCCACTGATTGAGGTCCTTTAAATTCGTAACCTTCATCTTCGGTCCATCCCATTCCACCTTTTGGCCGACACCGACGTGCTGGGCGAGGTTGCCGAGGAGCGAGAATTCGGTCAGGCGCGTGCCGTATTCGAAACTGGCCGCCGTCTCGGTCTTGCCCGCGCGACAGGCTTCGATGAAGTCCGTGAAAATGTCCTTGGGCCGCGTGATGGTTTGGGGCGGTTTGGGTGTTTGTTGCATTTTGTCCCAAGGCACGATGTGCATTTTGCCGCCGTAGGTATCGGTAAAGATCACACCCTTCTCGCCGACATAGAGCGTGCAGCCATCGGAACGGTCGGAGTAAAGCTCCTCATCCGGATATTGCTTCTGCAACTCGACCAGCAGGGGCGGCAGGTTGCGCGCCGCGCCCCGGGCGGCGTGGAGGCTGCCGGCGATGTCGGATTCGGAAGCTTTTTCGTTGAGACCTTCGTACCAATAAACCTTGGCGGCGCACATGTCGCCGCGAGCCGGAATGTCCCAACGGATGCGGCTGCCAAGAGGATAACGTTCGTCGCTCCCGCCGCGCTTTTGTTCGATCTCGATGCTGATGGGATGGTCGATCTTAAGCGCCCAGAACACACCATCCAACAGATGGCAGCCCATGTTGCCGATGGAGCCGTTGCCAAAATCAAACCACCCGTGCCATTCGTGGGGATGGAGGTCGTCATGGAAATCGCGGTAAGGCGCCGGCCCGATCCAGGAGTCCCAAAGCATGCCGGCAGGCGCGGGTTTGGACGGCGGGCGCGGACCGGCGCCGCCATTGGCGCGGTTGGTCCAACTGTGAGTTTCGGTCACCTTGCCGATGGCGCCGGACCAAATGTACTCGCACAGCCGGTGATAACCTTCCTCGCAATGGCCCTGGTTGCCCATTTGGGTCGCGACTTTCGTTTTGGCCGCCATGGCGCGCAGCTTGCGGGCTTCCGCGATGTCGTGGCACACCGGTTTTTCGCAATAGACGTTCTTCCCGTGGTGCATCGCCAGTTCGGCCGCGAGAGCGTGATGATGATTGGGGGTGGCGATGAAAACCGCATCGATGTTTTTGCCGATCTTGTCGAACATCACGCGATAATCCGTGAACATCTGCACCTTGTCGGGATCGAGGTTCTTGCCTTTCATCCAACCATGCACGGCTTTGTGCTTGGACTCGTCCGGGTCCACGATGGCGTAGAGGTTCTGGCCGTGCTTGCCGATCGCCTCGGCGATGTGAGCCGACAGGCCGCGCCCGCCGCAGCCAATTTGCACACAATTGAGCTTGTCAATGGTGCCCGTCTCAGCGAGCAGATTCGGCCCGGGCAGAAAACGGGCGGCGGTCAAAGCGCCTGCGGTCAAAGCGGTGCGCTTGAGAAAGGAGCGACGATTCAAACGGGTTGTCATGGGAATGAAAATGCAACCATCCCACAGGGGCGTCAATGGGGAAATGGGAAGGGAAAATAATGTGGGCGCACCTCTCAAATAACGCGCTTGCACGCGATGCCCACACAAGGAGCTTCTCGAAGTACCTGAACCAGAGGCGAGCGGCAGAGGAGTGCGCCCGTCCCGGACGCACTCCATTCGCAGTCGCGGCTCCGCTGCGCTTGCAGTTATTCGCCTCTTCCACCTGCTACGCGCTTGGGTTTCGTGGCGGTGTCAGGTTGGCCCAATTAACACCTCAGCTTGGACGGAAATTGCCTGTGTCCGAGTGTGGCGCGCCCCCGGAGGCCGAGGAAAACAATCCGTTAATAATCGGTCACTTCGCTGCTTCGGTGGCGAACACCAGAAGATACGGCACGGCTGGATGCCCCTGCGCGTCTTTGAAGTTTCCGAATCTCTGATTGTTCAGCCAATACGCGTAGGTTTTGCCGGGTTCGAGTTTCACTTTCCAAACACATGTTTTATGGTCCGCCGAGTATTTTGGATCGCCAACCGTGGTAAAAGCTGAACCCGCCATCGGGCCGACAAAACTCCAGGAGCCGTCGCTCATTTCCTTGCTGAAGGTGATCTTAATTTCCATTTCGCCCGCGGGGACATCCTTCTTTCCCGATTCGGGAATGGTTTTTACCACGACGGGCGGCATGCTTTCGATGCTTTGCCCGCGGAGGTGGAGGCTGGCGCAGTTGCACATTGCGACCACGGCCAGGATTTTCAGGAACGTTGCTGTTTTCATATTTGGTTTTGGTGTTTATTCGGTTGGGAACGTTAAAATGGCTGGGCGAGCGCGGTTTCCAAGGCCGCATCGCGCCCGGTTAGAAAATCCGCGAGCGACCGCGGCACGGCGATGTCGGGCGCCAGCGAAGGAGGATCGTCGCTGCCCATCAACGGGAAATACTTGGTCGTATAGTATGCCGTCAGCTTTGAGTTGGGCAGGGTGAAGCTTTGGACCTGGCCATAAGAATTGGGCTTGCCGCCCGTGGGTTCACCGACGAGGACGGCGTCGAGCTGGTTGTGAAAATCCATGGCGGCCATCAAACCCGAGGAGAATGTGCTGCCGCCGATTAAAACGTAAAAGCGCCTTTTTTCGTTCTGCGGGCGGCTGGATTGAAATCCGTTCAGAAGCGGTTCAATGACTCTGGAATCGCCGCCGCTATTGTAACGCAAGTCCAGAATCACGCGGGCGGCATGGTTTGACTCCGCCGAGGCCAGAACGTCCTTGGCGAAACCCTCGAACGGGTCGTCCGGCGCGTTCTCACACTGGTTATATTGAATGTAGAGTGCGTGTGCGTCGGGCAAATATTCGTCCCAGTAATAGGCGCCCGGCTTTTTGCGAGCGAGCGAAACGGGAATGTGAAGCTCATCCGCCGCCGCGAGAAGATTCGGTTCCGCCTCAGAACTCGCGGGGGCGATTTCCATGGTGACGGTCCGCCCGTCCTTTTTCACGAAACTGAAAGGCAAAGGCCCCTCTCCGGCTGCGGCTTTAATGTAAAGCAGCAATTCCTCGCAGGTCATGTAAGTGGGACTTTGTTTGTGCAGCCAGGAGGCATTCTCGTGCGAAATGTACGGCGCCAGCGCGGCTTCAAGCTGCTCCGGCGTGGACGAGCCGATGCGCGCGACGCGGGCGCCGAGCGCTTCGCGGTATTTGGCAGCCGCGGCCACGACGCCGAGTCCGTCGGAAAACCAACGCATCCGAATCGGATAGAAGTGAAACGCGAACGAGCCGGACCGCCAGTCCAAGCCCGTGTGCGCCACGCCGAGACTCGCGGTGGCGCGCGTCAAACGGAAAACAATCTCCGGGTCGGACAGTTTTGGAGCATCGCGCTGGAGGGCCGTCATTTCCTTTTCAAATCCCTCCCGGGCTGGCAGGGCGGAAAAATCCAGGTGCCGGGCGGGAAGTTCTTCGGCCAAGTACTTGATGTCCTCCTGCCAGCGACTCTCGCGAGAGGAGGAAGCCTTGCCTTCCTTCGTTTTGAAGATCAACAAGTAAGGAACGGCCGGGTTCCCCGCCTGGTCGCGAAAATTGTTAAACTCGCCGCTGTTCAGCCAATAGGCATAGGTCCGTCCCGGTTCGAGCCTCACCTTGATCACGCACGTGCGGTGGTCTGGTTCGTATCGCGTTTGGCCTGTGATTTCGGGGGCGGAACCATTCCAAGCCGAACACCAACTCCACGAACCCTCGGCCATTTCTTTGCTGAATCGGGCGCGGATTTCCACCACCCCCGGCTCGACTTCGCTCGCGCCAGAGGGCGGTTGGGTCTCGACTACGACGGGCGGCTGTTTCAGAAATGCCTCCAGCGATTGACCTGGCATTTCGCCTGATGCCGGCGGTATCGCCGCATTTTGCCGGGCAAACCCGCTGGACGGCGGGGAAGAGCGCCTCAAAAAATACAACGCAAAGACCAGCGCGACGCAAACGCAAAATGCCGCGGCCACGCCGCCGACCCACAACGCCACGGTGCCTAAAAGGCTCCGACGCACCGGGAGCGCCGGCCGAGTCGGCCCGACGGGTTCGGTTTCAGTCAAGCCGGCGCGCTGTGTTTCCGCAATCGTCTCGACCTCCTGCTTCACCTGGCTCGCCTGTTGGTAGCGCCGCGCCGGCTCTTTTTCCAAGGCGAGGAGGACTACTTTGTCGAGCCGCACGTCGAGACGAATTTTTTTCGAGGGCGGTTCAATCCGTTTGCCGGGCAGTTCGCCGGTCAGCATTTGGTAGAGCACGACGCCCAATGAATAAATGTCGGCGCGATGGTCCACGTCCAGGGGTGTTTCGACTTGCTCGGGGGCCATGTATTGCGGCGTGCCCATGACCTTTCCCGCTTCGGTCAACGACACTGAACCGGAGATCATTTCCTCGCCGCCGGGGATTCGCGTTTCCGTTTCGAGGTTCATCAAACGCGCCAATCCGAAGTCGGCCACTTTCACGCGGCCCCGGCGGTCCAGCAGGATGTTCTCCGGCTTGATATCGCGATGGACAATGCCCTGGTCGTGGGCGTATTGCAGCGCGTCACAAATTTGCGGGACGATGGCCAGGGCTTCGCGCGCGGCGATGCGCCCGGCATGAAACAACTGCCGCAGGCTGACGCCGTCCACAAACTCCATCAAAAAATAAAACAGCCCGTCCGCCTGGCCGAACTCGTAAAGTGTGACCACATTCGGATGATTGAGCCGGGCGAGCGCCCGCGCCTCGCGCGCGAATCGTTCCGCAAACGCGGGTTCTTCACCGATTCCGGGCGGAAGAATTTTGAGGGCGACGATGCGGTCGAGCTGTTTCTGCCGGGCTTTGTAAACCGCGCCCATGCCGCCGCGGCCAAGCAATTCCAGAATTTCGAGTTGTGGGAATTTTGCCGCGAGTTCCTCCGGCTTGGGCGGGACAAATCTCGGCGTCGACGGGCCGGCATTCGTCTGGCTGTCAGTGGGGAACCCGGCTTTCAGCAGACACTCCTCGCACAGGCCCCGGGGCGCGCCGGAAGCGAGGGGTTTGCCGCAGCTTGGACATGAAAGCGTCATATCGTCATCACTTGCCACTCATCTACTTCCGGAAAAAGAGGGCAAGGTTACAGACATTCGCAAGCATGCCGCGAGCTTCAACCGGCCGCCACCACCTTGAACAAGTAGTTCAGCTCCTCCTTGACGTCGTCCGACGAATTGAGGGTGTTGGCAATTTCGGCCTGCAACAATTCGCGATAGCGCCTGCGCAGACGATGCACCGCCGTTTTCACCGCGCCTTCGTTCATGCCCAGCCGCGCCGCCACGTCGGCGTAGGGCTGCGATTCACGCGGACCGGCGAGGGTTTGTTTGAGGGTTTCGAACAGCGCCGCCTTCCCGTCGCGTCGATACTCCGCTTCAAGACGATCCAATACTTCGTTCAGGAGAGCGGTCGCCCATTGCCGGTCGAAGGCCACGTCGGGCGCGGCGTCAATGGCGGGCTCCAAATCGAACCGCTGCTCGGCGGCGGCCAGGTCGAGCGAGAGAACCGGCTGCCCGCCGCCGCGTTTTTGCGTCCGCGCTTTCGCCCATTCGTGGGCGAGAAAATGGTTCATCGCCCCGAGCAGGAAGGAGCGGAAGCGGCCTTTTTCGCGGGAGGCATTGGCCAGCGAGTTGGCTTCCAACAAGCGCTCGAAGAATGTCTGGGTGAGGTCCTGCGCATCATGCGGCGAATGGCCGCGCCGTCGCACGTAGGCATAAAGCGGATACCAATATGTTTGGCACAGCTTCGCCAGCGCGTCGCGCGCGCGCGTCGCATCGCTGTGGCCGGCTTTCAGAACGACCGACCAGTGCGTCGTTACAAAAGCCGGGTGATGAACGATCCCGGCAGCAGGGGACGTGGTGGATGGATCGCTGGAGGTTCCGCTGGTGCTCACGTTCCTGAAGTTAGCAATGCGAGCGTGAAGGCGCAAGCCGACCGTTAAGACAGGAGCGTCGCAGGCGCATCTCGATTGCCTCCGATAGGCGCTGTGACGGACGCTGCTTCGGAGTGCGCCTGTCTATTTATCTAACAGTCCCCCGAATGGGGGGGTGAAACATCGGATTGTTTCCGGCTTGTAACGTTCGGTTGCCACTAAAAGGGGATTACGGGACAGCCAGGGTTCCCGCTAAATTTCCCCCATCAGCCGAGCTAACCATCAGAACAGAAACCTGCCACCCTCAACCGGTGGCGCTAAACAACTATGAAAAACAAACTCCTTCCCTGTTCGGTCGCCGGGCTTCTGGCTTTGGGCGCGATGTCACAATCCGCCATGGCCAGGCTCTACGACAATTTCAACAGCAGCGTCAATTGGACATTGGCGGGCAACGGCGGTTCAGCCGTCATCGGGTCAAGCGTGTTGACGCTCACCTCGCCGGCGAATGCGCTCTCGGACCCGACGGCCACGCTCATTAGCGGCCAAGTGCTGACGGGCTCGCGGCAATCCATCCTGGTGCGTTCGCATACGGGGACGGCCAATTCGACCGTGTTTTTCCTGTGGGCCACCGATTCCTCGGGCAACCGGCTTGAACTGAAGCTCGACGACATCAATCCAACCACGGTGGTGGCTGGTTATTACGATGGCGGAGGCGCCACGTATCATTTCCTCGCGAGCGCCGCGTATAATCCCGGGGCGGACGGATTATACATGGCGTTCCGGGAGGCGGGCGGCACCAATTACTGGGAGATTTCCACGAACGCCAGCAACTGGACGGAAGTCGCTTCGCGCCTCGATCCGATAAACACGTCAAGCGTAGTCTTCGCGGTGGAACACAAGGCTTATAAGAACACCGCCGCCGCGACCGAAACGGTGGTGGATTGTTTCAACTACAAAGCAACCGGCGCGGGATATCACAGCCTGGAGGACAAGACGTCCTCCGGCGGCACCAACTGGGCGCTTTACACAGAGGGATTTTTAAACGGCAACCGGGTCTGCGCGTCTTCGACCACGACTCCGTGCGGGATGACGGTGAACGGGGTGGATAGCTCGCAGCATTTCACCGACACCTCGATTCCCGCGCCATTTACGAACCAAACGGGCTACGACTTTGAGATCACGAGCACCGAGGAGCCAACGACCCATTACTTTTACAACGCCTACCGTTACCAATATCTGCCCTACGTGGATGCTGACAATTGGACCTATCACATTTATTTCAAATACACTTATCCGCAGTTCATCACCCAGGGTTTGGAATTTCCGATCAACAAATACACCAGCGCCCTTCGCCTTCAGGGCGCGTTCGCGTGGTATCCGGTTCGTGACGGGAGCGAGAACGGGCAATGGAACGTATGGACCGGCTCGACGTGGAAACCCACCAGCCAGTTTCAGGTTTTGAGGACGAATTTTTGGTACGAGATCACGTTCACCGTCGGCCTCCATGACAACAGTGTTATTTACAACGGTTTTCAAGCGGGCACGGTCGGCAGCCTCACCGGTTTCAACTGGAGCGCGACCTACGGGGGCACGACTCCCGGGCAAACACCCGGGATCGTTCCCGCGATGCAAATGGACGACAACACGCAGGACACAACGGTGGCCAATACACGAAAGGATTGTTTCCTGGCCGAATGGCACATCGATTGGACGGACGAGCGGCTGCCGTAAGGGAAGAGGCGGCGCGGGCGCCCGTCATGGGTTCGGGTGCCCGACGTAAGCCGGTGTGATGTACAACCCCGAACGCGCGCCTGCCCCCTGAATGCTTTGCGATTCACTTTGGTGCTTTCACATCATAACACCACGGGGAATTGAATTCGCGGATGGGAGACATCGGGCAATCTTTATGAATTTCTGCAGGCCGAAGGACATGGGTTACCTCTGTTAAAGGACATCTCCCACGTTCACCAACTTGTCAGGAGTTCGCCAAGGTTCAGTAGACATCGTGGAGAGGCAGCTTTTTCAGTCAACTGAATCCAGCAAGGCTGTTTTCGTCAGCAATTTCCGGTAGTGCCTAGGCACTACCCAATTTCCGCTTGCATTTCTTCGCTTGAATACATTCCTTTAATGCGAATGAAAATCTTCATTAGCTGGTCAGGAAGCCGTAGCAAACCTGTTGCCATTGCTTTGAAAGGCTGGATTAAAACCGTTCTCCAAGCCACGGAGCCATGGGTTTCTACCAATGATATTGATGGAGGTTCAGTGTGGTTCGGCAAAATTACTGAACAGTTGAAAGAATCCCAAACAAGCATTATCTGTCTGACGCCAGAAAATGTTAGCGAGCCATGGATTCTTTTTGAAGCTGGTGCTGTCGCCAAAGGAATTGAGGCAAATCGGATTTGCACTCTCTTGATTGGCCTCAATCCCACAGATATTAAAGGTCCCCTTGCGCAGTTCAATCATACAGCTTGTGACAGAGAAGGACTACGCAAATTAATCGGAGGTTTTAATAAGTCTCTGAAGCAACCCATAGATGACACACAGTTCACGATTATTTTTGATGCCCTTTGGCCCCACCTTTCGCCAGTTATTGAGGAAGCATTGAAGCCACAGCAAACCGCACCAAAACAAACACGCCCTTCGGAAGACATGCTCGCGGAAATTCTAGAAAGGATAAGAGGTATTGAGAACAACACAGTTAAGCAATTTCCTGACAAATGGCCGTTTTGGAACCCTAATATTCTGTTCGCGCCCACAAGGGCTTACGGTGGTGGATTGCCGTTTGAAATGGTCACGGGCGAAGTCCGCGACCAGATTAAAGCTTTTATTGCTGCGAAGGTCACAGTGGGAATCACCAATCCCGATGATGTAATCTCCGAGATATTGAAGAGCTTTCCCATCAGTGCTGATTTGGCGAGACAGTTGCTCTTAGAAAGTGGGATGAATTGAAATGTACATTTCTTTAGTTGCAACGTAATGGGGTCGGTTCTCAGTATTGACAACTCCGTTTTCTTTTGTCTTTTCCCTGCCAGTAGAGCAAATGATTCAAAGGCGGCTTATCCGTTGGCTCGTGGCGACCGTCTCCGCTCGCAAACGCAGCGCCAGCTCGGTTTTCCCAACCGGTCCCGGCGCAACTCCGAGCCAGGGTGCCCACTAAGCTCCGGCGGCGTTGATCCTCCTTGAAAATGGGAATGCGTGCAACGGCCTTAACGATTGCAGCCCCCTGAATGCTTTGCGATTCACTTTGGTGCTTTCACATCGTAACACCACAGGGAATTGAATTCGCGGATGTAGAGCCGTCCGTCCGCCAGCACCGGGTAGCTCAAGGCGGTGAATTCACCGTGAGTAGCGGGAAGATTTTGCGGGGTGAACCGGCCCTTTTCGCGATAAGCCTCGGGGGTTGGTTCGAGCAAAGCGACGTGGCCATCGTCAGCGTGCACGTAGAGCCGGCCATCAGCCGCCAGCCACGAAAAGCTTTTCGTGCGTTCCTGCCACTTGATCGCGCCGGTCTTGAACTCAACGCATGTGGTGAATCCCGCTGATGTTCCGTACAAATAATCGCCCACCTTCACCACCCCGCCCATGTCGAACCGCAATTTATTGGTGAAATAAACTTCCTCGGCTGTGAAAGCGCCGTCTTTCATTACCGGCCGGACGAGTGCGCCGCCAACGAAGGCAGTGCTGTTAAAAACATACCCATCGCTTACCAATGTCATATCGACACCCGGGGCGCCCTTGGCGGTCCGCAGGTAACGCCAGAGCAGCTTGCCGGTCTTCGTCTCCACGCCGGCCAGGCCCTTGGACAGGAATTGGACGTATTGCCTGACACCGGAGAATTCGGCCACCGCGGGGGAAGCGTAGCCCGCGTCATCAGCCTCGGGCATGGCGCATTTCCAGAGCAGCGCACCCGTCGTTTTGTCCAAGGCAACCATCGTCGCGTTGCTGCCGCCGGGCGTGCAAATGAGCGCGTCCCCATCCACCAACGGTGATTCGGCGTAGGCCCAATCGCCGGACCGGCCACCGAAATCGACGACGAGATGCTTGCGCCAACGCTCCCTGCCGTCGGCAGTTGCGAGGCAGACCAAGTCGCCATCCGAACCTAGAGCGTAGAGAAAATTGCCATCGACGGTTGGCGTCGAGCGCGCGCCTGGGTAATTGGGGTTCTGCTCGGGACGGCCGACCTTTCCCAGCCTCGCCGACCAGAGGCGATGTCCGTCTTCGCTGGAAAGCGCCAGCGCGAACTCGTTGGTGAGCCCCTCGTTGCCGAGGAGATAAATCCTCCCGCCCGCCACTGAAGGGGTGGAAAAGCCCAACCCGACATCGTTTACCTGCCAGAGCTGCTTCGGGCCATTCTGCGGCCATTCGGAGAGCAAATGGGTTTCTGAGGAATGGCCATTGCGCTGTGGTCCGCGCCACTGCGGCCATTCTGCAGCGCAAATCGGCAGCGCGATGATCGAGCAAAGTGACAGGCCGACGAGCAGATATCCGTAAGCGTTGGAAAAGGGCTTGCGCAAGACGGAACCAGATGGCGTGAGCCGCGAAGCGGAACGGGAACGATCATCCCACGTCGGCTGCAGCAGGTTAGGCTGCATTCCCGCGATACTCGAACTCTCTCCTGTTCGGGTCGTAAGAGATGAATGGATGCTGTTCATCGTTCTCATAGGTCAGGATCACCGGTCTGTCGACAGTGTCGCCAACCTGGCGCAGAAAGCCAAGCAAACCGTCAAGTGCTGCCTGCGATGTGATCTTGCGCGGGTCGATGTCGAACTCAATCTCGTCGGTCGTGAAGAAGTGACAGACGATCACGATGTCGGCGATGCTGATGCGCAACACAGGATTGGCTTTATCGCGAACCGCGAACGTCTCAGGTGGTTCGGTTTTTGGAAATGCAGCGCATATTATGTCGATGAACCCAGAGGACCAGTGCGGCCACAACTCATAATGTAGCTCTCCGTCACCCGCGATAGATAATCGTGAATATGGTTGAGATGCAGGTCAAAAGTGCGAGCCAGTGTAGAGAACGGCACGGCTTCGATGCGGACAGAGGGGCCGAACCAACGGGTCGCCTGCTTAAAGTCGTCGATCCACACACCACCCCAGACCGTGTATGGAATATCCGGGAAGAACTGGTCATAAGGCTCACCTTTCAGAGTACAGTCCATCTGAACTACGATGCTTCGGAGCAATCGCCCCTCCTGCGTGATGCGCCGGTTGGGATATCGGCCGCCGGAAAGCTTCGGATAAACAATGTAACCATGTCGGGCCGCAAACCCGGCAAGCCGGACATCAAGCTGATCAAGATGCTCGCCAAGCCGATCGTAATCTTCTGGAGAGTTCAAGGACATCGTTCACATGTGATGCGAGAAAAGCGTTTGAGGCCGTCTTGTCTCACAGTGTCAATACTGCGCTGAACGCAAGCAGCTGTCGAGCGGGCTTTTTATGGTGAATCCTGATGCCATATCATTTTTGCGAAGCTACAAACAAGACCACAAAGAGTGCTGCGAGGGCCGCGAGTCCGGGCACTTGCGAGGGTTATCTCGCGCTTACAGCGCTTGCTCGTTTCGCAACTTGAACCCAGGCCGTCGCTCGCAGACTCGCTTTGGCCTGGGCTGAGATATTGCAGGCCTTTGGCCCTGGGACGGGTCCAGGGGGGGCATATAATAAACACCAAGCACCAACCACCAAGCTCCAGAGAAAAACCAATACCCAAACTCCAAGAGTGAACTGGTCGTGCTGGGATTTGGGACTTTAGGCTTTGGACTCGCCCCCGGCCTCGCCGAATTTCAGCGGGTCGTGGGTGGAAGACGAGATTGATGCCGGGAGGGAAGGCGCGGCAAATGGATTACTCCAACCAGAGGTCAATAATTCTGTTTAAAAGTTAATATTACAGATGGGCCGCTGTATTATGCTGGGCTATGTTGGGCCCTTTTCGGTGGTTTCCACGCTTGGGGCATTCGTTCCGTTGCCTGACGCTGCGCTTCCACCTTCGCTCAAGTTGTGGATGGCGACCGAATTTTAGTGGGCCGAGGTCAGGACGAGGACTTGTTCGAGGGTGGAGACGCCTTCCTTGACGCGGTCGAGGGCGACCATGCGGAGGGTGCGCATGCCCTGGCCGATGGCGACCTTGCCCATCTCGCGGGTGTTGGCGCGAGCGATGATTAGTTTGCGGACTTCATCGGTGATGGACATCGCCTCGATGATGGCAAGGCGGCCCGCGTAACCGGAGTTCTTGCAGCGTTCGCAACCGCGGCCGCGGAAGAGTGTGATGCCGTCGAAGATGCTCGGATCGATGCTGAGTTCCTGATACATCTTGGGGGCGTAGGTGACGGGTTCCTTGCAGTGGGCGCAAATGCGCCGCATGAGGCGTTGCGCGCACGTCAGGATGACCGAGGAGGAAATGAGGAACGGCGCGATGCCCATGTCATCGAGGCGCGCAATGGCGCCGGCAGCGTCGTTGCAATGCATGGTGCTGAGCACCTGGTGACCGGTGAGCGCGGACTCGACGGCGATTTCCGCGGTCTCGGTATCGCGAATTTCCCCGATCATGATGATGTCGGGGTCCTGGCGCAGGATGGAGCGCAAGGCGTTGGCAAAGGTCAGGCCGATTTCCTTTTTGACGGGCACCTGGTTGATGCCGGGCACCTGGAATTCAACGGGGTCCTCAACGGTGACGATGTTGAACATCGGATTGTTGAGTTCGTTGAGGGCGGAATAGAGCGTGGTGGTTTTGCCGGAGCCGGTGGGGCCGGTGACGAGGATCAAGCCGTGCGGCGCGTCCACGGCGTTCTTGAATTGCTGGAAAGTGTCGGCATCCAGTCCGAGTTTGTCGATGCTGGCGGACAAGTTGGTCTTGTCGAGCACGCGCAGCACGGCTTTCTCGCCGTGAACGGTGGGGAGGAAGGAAACGCGCAGGTCGAAATCCTTGCCGCCCACCTTGACGCGCATGCGCCCGTCCTGCGGCAGGCGGCGCTCGGCAATGTCCAGGCTGCTCATGATTTTGAGCCGGGAAGCCAGCGCAAGCTGCATCTGCTTGGGCGGCGGCGTCATGTCGATCAGCGAACCGTCGATGCGATAACGCAAGCGGACCATTTTTTCAAACGGTTCGATATGGATGTCGCTGGCGCGGTCTTTGATCGCCTGGACGAGAATGAGGTTGGCGAGCTTGATGACGGGCGCTTCTTCGCTGGAGGCGGCGAGTTGATCGAGGTTGACTTCCTCAGCGGCTTCCTTGGCCACTTCCAAATTGTCCGCGTCGGACTCATCATCGGCGACCCTTTGAGCATCGTTGATGATGTCCTCCATGCTCCCGCTTTTGGCAGCGTCGATGGCGTTGAGCTTGTCAATGATCGCCCGTTCCGGAGCGATCAGGGGCATGATTTCGAGCTTGGTGATGCGCTTGACGTCGTCGATCGCCAGCACATTCAGCGGGTCCGCCATCGCCAGGAACAACTTGTTTTCGAGGCGCGAAATGGGAACTACTTTATAATTGTGGGCGACCTCGCGCGGCAGCAACTCCGCGACCTCGGGCAAAACCATGAGGCGGGCGAGGTTGACGGGGGCGGTGTTCAAGACGCGGCCCATCGAAACGGCCATGTCCTGTTCGGTCACGTAAGCCTTTTCGACGACGAGCTTGAGGAGGCGCGTGCCCTCCTTCTTCTGCAATTCGAGCAACTCATCCACCTGCTTGGCGGTCAGCAGGCCGTCTTCGACCATCGCATCGGCGATGCGTTCTCCAAACGATTTGACAACTGGGGGTATGGTGGACATGGCTTAGCGGAAGGCCTTGCGGAGGTTGACGACGATTTCGGAGGGCGGGGCCAGGTACCAAAGCACGCGGTTTTTGGTCGCGTCGGCCAGTTCCTTCGCCACGTGGCGGTTGAACGGATTGGCGGTGGCAACCATCACGGACTTGCTCATGCGGTCAAATGGGAGGATGCACCAACGCCGGCAAATTTCCGCCGGAAAAGTGCGCGTCAACTCGAGGTCAACATCGTATTTGTCCAACTGGAGGTAGGCCACCCTTGCCTTGTCCGACAGCAATTTCAAGCTCTTTTCCGACACCAGGATTCCCTTGTCCGCCAGCACCTGAATGAATGGCTCGATGACGCCCTTGGGCGGGAGGGAGATATCCGGCGTGGACCAGCAGAGGTCGAAATCGCCAGTGGAGATGATCTTACTCTCGACGAAAATCTTTTGCATCATCTGGCGTCCATCCTCGACCTCGATTGAAGCCAGCCGATCGGTCGCCTTCTTGGGGGCGGCTTTGGGGGCCAGCCTGGACAAGGCGGCTGGTTCCGCCTGCGCCGGCTCAGGAGCGACGTTGTTGGCCTTGCTCTCGATTTCCTTGAGCGCCATCTGGACATCCGGGTCATTGGGAAACCGTTGGAGAATCGTCTCGTATTCGAGAATGGCGGAGGAGAGCTGGCCCAGTTGAACGTAGGCTTGGGCGATGCGTTTGGAAGTGCCAACCACTTCCTTTTCCCGGCCCAGCTTCGAGTAGGCCTCCTTCAGAATCTCCAGGGACTGATAATCCTGCGGCTGCGACTGCGTGATGACCTCGAACATCTCAATTGTCTGCGACAACTGGGACTCTTCACTCGCGGTTAACGTGGCGGACATGCAATTCTTTCTGCTTTTAAAATGCCGGTTGTATCGGCGCGCCCCTGGCCGATCTATAACGACAATAAACCGAACCTGAGACAGCAGCTTTACTGCCAAGTTTAGGTGGCGGAACTACTTACACAGTTCCCGCTCGCCCGCTTCTATCCGCAACCCGCATGCCAAACGGCTCCCCGCACAGTGCCTGTGACGGGCAGAACGAGGGGGCTTTTCCGTACAGCACCCTTGGCATTGCATTCCTGCGCCGGGTTTAGGATGGTATTGCCCGTTCAGCCCTGATTGGGCAAAAAGATGAGCAAAAACTTGAAGCCAGCCATGCAACCGCCTCCCGGCGGGCGTCTGCTGCGTTTTGTGGGCGACCGTGTCCAATTTTCGATAAGCGACAGCGAAGGACAGTCCATCCCACCCGGCTGGCGTGCCAAATTACGCACGAACCTGGGGCTGGGCGAAGCCTTATGTAAAGAAATCATTCAGGCCCATGCCAGAAAGTTGCCGTTCGCGGGCGCGGCGTGGCATGACCTGCCCATGCGCCGCTCGCCCACTGGCTGGACGCTGGAATTGCCGCTGACCGAACCCGGCTTTTTCTGCGCCAAGCCCTATTTGGTCGATCCGGATGGCTGGCAGCATTGGCCGGACGGGCCCGACGCGGGGGTTTCCGTTCACCCAAGCGATTACCGCACGGGCAATACCATTTATTGCGCGTTCACCCGGATGTTTGGCGAAACGCGGACGGTTGCGCGAACGGAGAATGAAAAGCTGGAGGCACAACTCAAACAGTTTGACGCACTCGGTTACACGGTGATGCCACCCTCGGGAAACTTCCGCGGCCTGATTCGGCAATTGCCGCACATTGTCAGTACGCTTGGCTGCCGCATTTTGCATTTGTTGCCTGTGAATCCGGTGCCCACAACTTATGCACGGTTCGGCCGCTTCGGCAGCCCCTATGCGAGTCTGGACCTGACCGGCATCGACCCCGCATTGGTCGAGTTCGACCGGCGCACCACCGGCGTCGATCAATTCTGCGAGTTGACGTACGCAACGCATCTCCGAGGCGCGCGGGTGTTCCTCGATATCGTGATCAACCATACTGGCTGGGGCTCGCGCCTCCAGGAGGACCATCCCGAATGGTTCGAGCGCGCGCGTGATGGTTCCTTCGCCAGCCCCGGCGCGTGGGGAACGACCTGGGAGGACCTGGTGGAACTCGACCATGGGCAAGTCGCCGCGTGGGACGTCTTTGCCGAAGCGCTGCTGGTCTGGTGCCGGCGCGGCGTGGATGGTTTCCGTTGCGATGCCGGGTATATGGTTCCGGTGCCGGCGTGGCAGTACATCACCGCGCGCGTTCGCCAGGAATTTCCCGAAACCATCTTTCTATTGGAAGGTCTCGGTGGCGCCTGGGAAATCACCCGAAGCCTCCTGACCGAAGGCGGCATGCAGTGGGCCTACTCCGAATTGTTCCAAAACTATTCGCCGATACAGGTTTCAGGTTACCTCGACCACAGCCTCAAACAGAGCGAACAGGTCGGCGTGCTGGTTCATTACAGCGAAACCCACGACAACGAACGCCTCGCCCAACGCGGACGACTTTGGTCCCTGCTCCGCAACCGGCTTTGCGCCCTTGCCAGCGTCAACGGCGGCTACGGCTTCACTTGCGGGGTCGAATGGCTCGCGGCGGAACGGGTCAATGTTCACTCCAGCCGCGGCCTCGCCTGGGACAATCCGAAGAATCTCCTGCCCGAACTGGCGCAACTGAACCGTCTGCTCGCCGATCATCCCTGCTTTTTTGACGGGGCGAAGTTGACCCGGATCAGCCCGCCGGATTCACCGGTCTTTGCGTTGCGCCGTGATTCCGCGGAGGGAAAGGATTCAGTTCTAGTGCTTGCCAATACCGATGCGGAGCAGCCGCGCAAGTTTGTGCTCGGTGCCGAGGTGCTGCGCGATTGGGGCGCGGATCGATTTGAATTGCTGGGCCAGCCATTGCCCACCGCAAAGGCAGCCAAGGATCTCTCGGTTGAATTTGCGCTCGAACCCGGCGCTTGTTTTTGTCTCTCGCCCCACCCTGCGCCTCAAGGTTTGAGCGGAGAGAATTATCGCCGCGCCCGGGCGCAAGCCGCATGGGCGCTCGCTGCTCTGGGCCGGATTTTACCAATCGAGTTGATCCCGTCCATCCCCTGGCAGGACCTTGCCAAATGGGTGAACGAAAGCCCCGAAGCCTTTCTGGCCGCCGCCTCTGCTAGTGCCAGCGCAGCGATGAACCGCACGACCCCGGAGCCAGCCAATCTGATCCTCCATCCTTCATCCTCCGCCCTCCATCTTAACGCCTACCCTCCGGTCATTACATGGAGCTTGCCCGATGTTCGACGCGTCCTGCCCGTGCCGCCCGATCATTGGTTGCTGCTGCGCGATTCAATTCCCTTCCGCGCCACGCTGCTCGCCTCGGGTAACGCGCGCGCCCAACACGTTGCTTCCATTGCCGTTCACGACGGACACATCGCCTGCTTCGCGCCCGGCCAGCCCGTCGGCGATGCTCAACTTCAACTCGAACGGTATCCAGCGCCGCAAAGCGCGGAGTTCCCGCCCGACGCGAACGCAGCCGCCAGCCGCGCGGATTTGAAACTGCCGGACCTGCCGGCAAAGCCCGTGGCTACCTTTTCGCAACCCAAAAGCACGGCGCGGGCTTCCATTCGTTTCCTCGCGGCCGAGCCCGAGCTTTTCACGGACGCAGCCAAACCGCTTTCAAGACTCAAGCTGCCCATGCTGCGCGAAGCCAGCCCGGTTGAAGCCGGGAGTGAAGAACGAACGACCTCGCCGCTTGAACAGCCGCTTGTCCTGCTCACCAATGGCATCGGGGGCATGGCCCGCATTTGCATTGATCTTGGCGCAGTCAAATCGAAATACGATTGCCTGCTCGCCGCCAATTTGCATCCGCGCGTGCCGGTGGATCGCCACGTCTTCGCCAAGCGGGCGCGGGTTTGGGTCAACGCGGACGGTTTTATCACGCCGCTGGACTTGCGGAATCTCGCTTCGTTCGCTCCCGGTCCGCCGGCGGTTTGGCGCTTCATCGCCAATGCGGGCAGCCGGAGCGCGGTGGAAATCCGACTCACTGCAAACATGCTCGAAGGGCGCAACACCACGGTGCTCCATTTCGAGCGCCTTGCCGGCAACCCGGTCAAAAACAGATCACTGCCCGATGATTGTGATGTCCGCCTGACCGTGCGCATCGACATCGAAGATCGCAACTTCCATTGCGAAACGAAACGCAACGGCGGCGCGGAATATCATTTCTCCACAAACACGCGTGCCTTGACTGGCCGGCCCGGTTTTGCTTTCACGCCGGCTTCGGATCGGCAATTGCGAGCCTTCAGCAATGGCGGTGTCTATCATGATCAGCCCGAATGGAGTGAGAACCTCGCGCATCCCGTCGAACAGAGCCGTGGTCAAACTGCCAGTGGGGATGCTTACAGCCCCGGGTGGTTCGATCTTCCGCTCGCAAAGGGAGCAAACCTTTCGTTGGTCCTCTGTGCCGATGCCACCGATCCTGCTCCCGAGGAAATCAGCGCCGCTCTGGCTAAGTCGAACACCGCGCAAATGCCTCAGTCGGCGGGGGCGGAACGCAAAACTCCAACTCTGCTCGGTGATAGCTCTGGCGTTCGAACAGAGCAGGAGCTCTGCGCTCCAAACCACGCCGATGCCTCGGTTCCAGCCGGCGATCTCTTCGGCCAGCAATTGTTGCGTGCCGTGCGCGCGTTCGTGGTGCGCCGGGACGATGGCGTAACCGTCATTGCCGGTTATCCCTGGTTTCTGGATTGGGGCCGCGATTCACTGATTTGCGCGCGCGGACTGCTCGCTGCCGGCATGCTCGAGGAAGTCAAACAACTGCTCGTCACCTTCGGCCGGTTTGCCCGGAACGGCACGCTGCCCAACACCATTCACGGCGACGACGCCTCGAATCGCGACACTTCCGACGCACCGCTTTGGTACGGCATCGTTTGCGAGGAAGCCGCCGCATTGCTCGGAAACAGCCTGTACCAGGTTAAGGTCGATCAGGACGGGCGGACCATTGCGGATGTCCTTTCCAATATCGCGCTCGGCTATCTCAATGGTACGCCGAACTGCATTCGCATGGACGCGAATTCGGGTTTGGTGTGGAGCCCGAGCCACTTCACCTGGATGGATACAAACTATCCCGCCGGCACGCCGCGCGAAGGTTACCCGGTCGAAATTCAAGCCTTATGGATTCGTCTCCTGCGCCAGTTGTCGCGCATCGCACAGAAGGAAGCGCAACGCTGGAATGACCTTGCCGAACAGGCACAAGCTTCACTGCAAACGCGTTTCTGGCTCGAGGACCGCGGCTATCTGGCCGACCTGCTGATCGCCAGACCCGGCCAGGCTGCTGCCGCCGCTCTCGTGGACAACTCGCTCCGCAGCAATTGCCTATTGGCCGTGAGCCTGGGACTCGTTTCCGGCGAGGCTGCACGCCGTTGCGTACTCGCCGCCGTGCGCCATCTCGTTGTGCCCGGCGGTCTGCGAGCCCTCGCGCCGCTGCCGGTCTTGCCGCCCTTGCCCATTCACGGCGCGCAAGGCCAGTTGCTGAACAATCCGCCCGAGCCGTATTGGGGCCGTTACGAAGGCGACGAAGACACTCGCCGAAAACCCGCCTATCACAACGGCACCGCTTGGACCTGGACCTTCCCCACTCTCTGCGAAGCCCTGGCGCTGGCCTGGGATTGTTCGCCCGAAGCCGTTGCCACCGCCAAGGCCTATCTGGGCAGCATGGATCGCTTGTTGATGGAAGGTTGCCTCGGACAGATTCCGGAAATCCTGGACGGTGATGCACCACACACCCAGCGTGGTTGCGATGCCCAGGCTTGGGGCGCCACCGAAGCGCTGCGGGTATGGAAGTTCCTTATTCGACGAACCTGAAGATGGAAGTAAGTTAGGGCATGGCTACGAAACGTGAGCCCCGCTCAACGAGCTTAACGAGAGGCGCCGAGGACGAAGCCCTTGACACCTTGAACGCTGAAATCCGCGCCAAAGGCCGGCGCGCACCCAACTCCATTCGCCGGTCCATCGAAGCGGAAATCGAGTCCAAAGCCAAAAAACGCCGAAGCGGCGAAGCCCCCGCATCGTCCGGACTGAAACGCGGAGCGTGAATGGCGCCGAATATTCTACTTGAAAACTCGGCCCCCCTGACGGAACATACGGCACCATGAGCCGCTTCTGCACTGCGTCGGTTTTGTTGATCGGTTTATTGCTTGGTTCATCGCCCAGCGCGCGGGCGCAGAGCTACGATCTTTCCTGGTTCACCATCGCGGGCGGCGGCGGCACCAGCACCGGTGGCACTTACACGGTCAGCGGTACGATTGGCCAATCAGACGCGGGACACATGAGCGGCGGCAGCTACACGCTGGATGGTGGCTTTTGGAGTTTATTTTCGGTGGTCCAAACTCCCGGTGCGCCCCGGCTCAGCATTACTGTATCGAATCTCAGCGCAATCATTTCCTGGCCGGCATCGGCGACCGGTTTTTACTTGCAACAAAATCCGGGCCTTAACCAGTCCGCCAACTGGACCAGCAACAGCCTTCCCGTCGTCGTCCTCGTCAACGGCACCAACACCGTGACCATTCCCGCCAGCGGCGGTCCCAAGTTCTTTCGTTTGAAGCAGTAGCGCAGTTCCCGCCTTCCAACTCGCCTGACCGAACGAAAGCCCCACTGGCTGAGCCTTGACCCCGTCATCCTTTCGCCTTAGAAAGGGGCATGATGCGAAGGCTTTTTGGCAATTCGTTGAAGCAAGGCGCTTTCCTCATCCTTCTCTCCCTGGCAGTATCGTTGCAAGCGATCCCGGCCGAGTTCAAAGTTGGCCTGGTGCTGGATCGCGGCGGCAAGGATGACAAGTCTTTTAATTCTTCGGCATACCAGGGCGCGACCGAGGCCAAAAAGAAACTCGGCATCTTCCTGAAATACGTCGAGGCCCCCGACGATAACGCCTACGAGCCACAGATGCGCTGGTTTGCCCAGCACGATTTTGATTTGATCATCGGCATTGGCTTCGCCCAAAAGGAAGCAATCAAAAAAGTCGCCGCTGAATTTCCGCAAAAGCATTTTGCCATCGTCGATGCCGAGGTGACCGCGCCCAATGTTCGATGCCTGCTGTTCCAGGAACATGAGGGCGCTTACCTGGTCGGCGCCATCGCGGCGCTGACCAGCAAGACTGGCAGGATTGGTTTCGTGGGCGGCATGGACGTTCCACTGATCCGGCGGTTTGCGATGGGGTATGAAGCCGGCGCGAAAAAAGCCAATCCGCAAATCACCGTTCTGGTGAATTACGTGGGCGTGACTGGCGAGGCATGGAACAATCCGCCCAAGGGCAAGGAACTCGGGCTGGCGCAATACGACAGCGGAGCGGACGTGATCTTCGCCGCCGCGGGCGCATCCGGCCTGGGCGTGCTGGACGCCGCGGAGGAGAAAAAGAGGTTCGCCATCGGCTGCGATTCAAACCAGGATTGGACCAAGCCCGGCTTGATCCTCACCAGCATGCTCAAGCGCGTGGACGCGGCTGTGTTTTCATCCATCGAGGAAGCCAGGGCAGGCAAGTTCGCCAGCGGCATCAAGCGCTTTGGATTGGCGAACGACGGCATCGGTTATTCCGTGGACGAATACAATGCGAAGATTTTGACCGAGCCGGTGCGCAAACATGCCGACGAACTCAAAGCCGAAATCATCGCCGGCTCGATCAAGGTGCCGGACTATTACGAAAAATAGGATTGCCGCGGCCGCGCCCCAGTTGCGCAGTTGCCAAACCTGGTCGATAGTGTTTTGAGCGACTATGAGTTCGGCACAATTGGATGATAAGGGCGTGGTGGTGAGTTGCCAGCATTGCGGGCAGAGAAACCGGATTCAATACGAACGTCTCAACCAGCCCCTTCGCTGCGGCAAGTGCAAATCCTCCATCCCGGGTGTGGCCATGCCCATCGACGTGGACAGCGAGCAACATTTCAATACCCTCGCCGGCCTCTCACCGCTGCCGGTGCTGGTCGATTTCTGGGCGCCCTGGTGCGGTCCGTGCAAGATGGTCGCGCCGGAATTCGAAAGACTCGCCGCGACCACCGCCGGAAAACTGATCGTGGCAAAAGTGAACACCGAGGAACAACCCAATCTCGCCCATCGCTACGCTATTCATGCCATTCCCACCATGATCCTTTTCACTCACGGCGAGGAGGCTGGACGCGTTTCAGGCGCAAGGCCCGCCAGCGCCATCCAGCAGTTTGTGGACGAGTCCCTGCGGCAGGCGAAGGTGTGAGACAGCCCTCGCGTCACCAGGATACTGCGGTTGCACGCGTACACCCAACGCGGCGCGCACGGAGTGGCACACCCTGCCCCGGCTCATGGCGTCCCCATTCTCGAAAAGAAGGCTCCCTTTTACGCGACGACGGCTGCTTTTACCTTTTGACTTTCCGCCCCCAGCTTCCTAATCGTCTCGAACAATTCCTTGGGATCGGGCGGTTTGCTCAGCACGGCATCAATGTTTTCCGGCTGGGTTTGTTCCGCTTTCATGATGTCGCCCCAGCCAGTGATCATAATAACCGGCGTGTCGGGCGATTCTTGTTTGATCGCCCGCGCGAGTTCCCGTCCATCCATCCGGGGCATCGCCAGGTCGGTTACCACCATGTTGAAGTTTTGGCTGGTCATGCCCGCGCGAAACATCTCCAAAGCCCGCTCTCCGTGGCCCGCGATTTCCACCTCATGCCCCTTGCTCTTGAGCAGCAGGCGCACCACATCCAGGACCGAAGGTTCATCGTCCACGCAGAGAATCCGGAGCGCGGGCAAGGATCCTTCGGGCAATGACGTCGCCGGTTCCGCCGGCGCGGATTTGTAGACGGGAAAAACCAGCCGAATCGTCGTGCCCTGGCCGGGCTCACTGTCGATTTCGATCCGCCCGCTCTGGCGCTGCACGACGCCGAAAACCAGGGACAAACCCAGGCCCTTGGCGCCTTGCTCGTTCTTGGTCGTGAAAAAAGGCTCAAGGCAATGCTTGCGCGTGGCCTCGTCCATGCCGATGCCCGTATCCGATACTTCCACCGAAACACCATCTTCGGCCGGCTCTCCCCGGCGCGCGAAAGCGCCGACACGAGTGCGCGTCGCAATTCGCAGCGTGCCGCCTTCGGGCATGGCTTCGAGCGCGTTCTGGACCAATTGATTCAAAGCGTCCCGAATTTCCCCTTTTTGTCCCACGATGCGCGGCAGTTGTTGGTCATAGCCCGCGCTTAGTTCCACCTTCTTGCCGTTGGCCACGGACGCCTCCAGCCATCGGGAGCGGTTCGTTTCCAGCCATGGCTGGATTAATTGGTTCAAATCCACTTGCGTGAGCGTGGCTGTCCCCCCGTCCTTCCGATAGAAATCCCGGATGCAGGCGACGCTTTGGGAAATCTTCTCGCCGGCGCTCCGAATGCCCCGGATGTATTTCAACACCCCCTCGGGCAGATCGCGATGAAGGCTCAGGATAAGATTCGTGTAGCCGAGAATCGGCGTCAGGGCGTTGTTGATGTCGTGCGTCATGCCGCGACTCATCTGGCTCAGAGCCTGCAAACGTTCCTGCTGGAGATTTTTTTCCTGGGCCTGGCGCAAATCGCGATAGGCCACGAGCAGTTTCTGGTTCAGCGCCGATTGGTCAAACAACCCTGGATACTGCGCCTCCTCCCGGACCAGGCCACCCTCGACGGCTTGCAGATCGAACTCGTACGAGCCCACGCGATTCAGGACCAAATCCGTGGCCGCTCGCGCTTCTTCGAGCACGAGAATGATCATGCTGACGGCAATGAACAACTGCAGCACGGCGGCGATAAGAAAACCAGTGGCGGCCATCTGATGGCTTTCGAGAAAGAAAGGTGAGGCGACCAGGTAAGCACCCCATAAAACGAATCCGAAACAGAGCAATCCGGCCCCGACGAACTCGCGGTGTTTTCTCAATTTATAAAAGGAAAAGCCCGTGACCAAACTGGCCAGCCCGATTGTCCCAAATATGGGCATCTCGACCCACAAAGGCTGCTTTAAATGGTACGCGCCCACATAACTCCAGACCATCAGGAAGCCGATGAAGAGAAAAAACAGCGACGGCCGCGCCGGGAGTTTGAGAAATTGCGCGCTGCCCCAAAACAATAGCGCCGCCGATGCGCCAACACACCAATGCTTGACCATGATGATGAATGGTTGGGCAAAACCGTGCTGTGCGCCCTGGGTGAAACCGAGCCAGCAGGCGTAAAAAACCCAGCCTAGTGTCCAGATGCTGAAGTAACCGCGGCCAGTGTAGCGGTTGAGATAGTAAAACAGCCCGACCAGCACCAGAACGCTCAACAAAGAAAGCATTCCCGTGGCATTCAAATAATCAGAAGACAACGCAAAGTTTAGAACCTTACCCCTCATAACAAACAATCTCAGAATTCAGACGATCAGTCACCGCTCACATCAGCCGTAAGGGAAATAATACAGCACGATTTATTCCATCTCCTTGATTCCTTGCAGATGAGAAAGCCCGATCTGGAGAGAATTTCTCCTCCTTGTCACACGCACGAATATCACAGTTTCAGGACGGACGAGTATCCGGTTCGCCCATCACGTGTTTTGACCTTTGCCGGTGCGTTTCTATTCAACTGCAAAAATAAATGTTCGGTTTTGGTGTTCAGCGGCTCTTTAATAATGAAAAGATGAACGACAGCCAAAAATTGCTCGCGGAATACTTCGTGCACGGTTCAGAGAGTGCATTTTGCAAGCTGGTGGAGCGCTACCTTGGCCTCGTTTACTCCGCAGCCCTGCGCCTGGTGAATGGGGACACGCATTTGGCCGAGGATATCGCGCAAACAGTCTTCGTGGATCTGGCGCGAAAGGCCCGCGGGTTTCCGGATTCCGTCCAGCTAGGCGGCTGGCTGCATCGGCATACCTGTTTTGTAGCCGCCACGATCCGGCGCAGCGAACGCCGCCGGCAATCCCGGGAAAGGCAGGCCATGGAAATGAACATGCTGCAAAATCACTCCGAACCCGGTCTGGCCTCAGTTGCGCCCATTCTCGACGACGCAATCAACCAACTGGGTGAGAACGACCGCTCGGCCATCTGCCTGCGTTTTTTCGAGCAACGCGATTTCCGATCCGTAGGCGAGGCGCTGGGCAGCAACGAAGATGCGGCGCGCATGCGGGTCAATCGCGCTCTGGAAAAACTCCAGGTGCTCCTCAAACGCCGCGGCGTGGCGCTTTCGGCTGCCGCCCTGGGAACCGCGCTGACCGGCGAGGCGCTTACCGCTGCGCCGGTTGGATTGGCTGCGAGCATTTCTGGCACAGCCCTGGCGGGCGTCGCCACCGGCGGCAGTGCTTTAACCCTGATCAAAATTATGGCCATTACGAAATTCAAATTCGGCATCATCACGGCATTGATAGTCACGGGTGTCGCGGCTCCGCTGCTGGTTCAACATCATGCCCGGGTCAAATTGCGCGAGCAGGGTGAAATGCTGCAGCAACAACAGGATCAACTGGCGCAACTGACTGCTGAAAATACGCGCCTGTCCCACCTGCTCGCCCAGGCAAAAAGCAAGCCGGCTCCGCGCCTTCCCGCACCACCCATAAAGGCGGCCACGGCCCCAGCTCCGCTCGAAGATTTGGGACAAACCAACCTCATCGCCCGGGCGCTCAAAGGCGAATGGCCCAAACTCACCCGCGAGCAAATTGACGCCTTTTTGAAGGAAAACCGGCGCAACGCGGGCAGTCTGCTCGCCGTCTTCCGGGCCATGGACGATCCCGCATTTCTGAAAGAGGCGGAAGAGAAGTATCCCAACGACCCGCGGGTTGCTTTTGCCGCCGCCTTGAAAAGCGATTCACCAACCGAGCGCCGCCAATGGCTCGACCAGTTCAAACAATCAGCCCCGGACAACGCCATGGCCAATTACCTCTCGGCGCTCGACTATTTCAAGTCCGGCCAGACAGATCAGGCCGTGCAGGAACTCATGGCCGCGCCAGGCAAAGCACAGTTCCAGGATTATTCCTGGGATTTTGTCCAAAATGCCGAGGAAGCCTGGCGCGCCGCCGGTTATTCGGAAGCGGAGACACGCATGGTCGCCACCTGGCAATTGATGCTGCCGCATCTCGCGGAATTTCAGGGGTTGAGTCAGAACATCATGGATCTGGCAAAGTCCTATCGCCAGGCGGGTGATGAAGCATCCGCCCAGGCCATGATGCAATTGAACCTGAATCTCGGGCAGCGCATGGACGCCTCGACTGGCGACCCGTTGCTGGGCCAGCTCGTGGGCGTCGCCATCGAACGCAACACTTTGGGCGCGATGTATCCAGCCAGCGCGTACGGTGATACCGGCCAAACCGTCGCCGATCGGCTGGCTCAACTCGACCAGCAGAAGACAACCATCCACGATTTGGTTAAACAAATCGAGCCGCTCCAGCAAACCATGACCCCGCAGGACTGGATCACCTATAATGACCGCACCCGGGCCTTCGGCGAAGTAAACGCGATCCATTGGCTATTGGATAAATACAACTCAAAATGATCTGAAGGGTTCAGGAGAGCACTAGGCACCGCTCTGTCCAAAATAGAACCTACGGGGGCGACCTCTTTGTCGAAGAATGCCGACTTGTCAATGCTGAGAACCGACCCTCAAGACGGACCCTAAGATGAAAAAGCCGATTGTAACCTCGTCTCATCGAAACACGTCCTATCGAGAACGAGACCATGAGCAGTCGGATTTACCCAACCGTTGTCCGCAGCATGGCGCTCCTGGCAATGTCGGTGCTCGCCAGCCCCGTCCAAATCATCCGGGCTGCCGACCAAACGTCATCGACTTTCAAGTCAGAACACTTCGATCACGATCCTGGTTGGGAAGGTTACAACAACCGCAATGCGCCGAAAGATGCGCGGATGGTGAAACAGGACTTCGGCTACAGCCAAACACAGTTCGCGAGCAAGAACCCCGGCGAAATAGGCGGGAGCATCCAACGCGCCAGCACTCCGGCTTCTTATGCCGCCCCGTTGACGCCGGCCAGAACACTTGACGACAAACTCACTGCCTCCGGTACGTTCGCCGCCTCTTCCGGGAAAGGTGGCGGGGTATTTTTTGGCTTCTTCAATTCGCAACAGCCGGGTGGCAGTGGACGCCCAATCAGCTCACTGGGACTGGACTTCGGCTTCAAAAGCAACGGCGGACATCTGGCGGTGCGGCTGATCAGCAGTGGCAACCAATCATGCGGCACCTTCATCACACCCTTCCTTCCCGGCAAATTTCGACCCACACCCCTCAAGTTGGACGGCACGCGTTATCACTGGACTTTGGATTATGACCCACAGGCCGCCGGAGGCAATGGCCGCTTCACCTTCACGCTGCATAGCGATACTCACAGGACGGAAGACTACGGCCCGCTGCCGGAGAATTTCCAGCAGGAGGCCCAGGCTCGCTTTCCCAACACCACCACGTTCACGGTGGACCTCCCGCCCGACTTGCGGAAGGAAGGGGCGAGCTTTGACCGCTTCGGCGTGTGCAATATGACGAAGTCCGGTGGCGCAATGAATATGTTTTTCGGGGATCTGGAATATGACGGGCAGGTTCAAGATCTTTCCAAAGATCCGGGATGGATCGGCGTGGGCAATCGCACCAACTTTGAGGACCATGAATTGGTCGGGGCGCATGATTTCGGTTACAGCGCGAAGACAAGCTTTGCAGGAGGGTCGCCGGGAGAAGTCGGGGGCATGCTCTGGCGGGGCCTGCCTTTTAGTTTTTATGCAGACCGCGTGGGGCCGCTCAACCTGGAGCAGCGGCTGGAAGCAAGCGGCAAGGCAAAACTCGTCACCGCCGGACCCGATTCGGACATCTTTCTTGGCTGGTTCAACAGCGCCGCCAAGGATAAAAGCGAGGGAGTGGCGGAGAATTTTGTCGGCATTCATGTAGGCGGCCCGACGCGTATAGGCCACTATTTCATTCCGGTGCTGGCGACCGCGAAAGGAGAAAAAAGTGTGGTTAAGCGAGGCTCGGTTATAAAACCAGGCAAGACCTTCGACTGGACGCTGGTGTATGATCCGGCGGCAAACGCCGGAAATGGGGAGATGCGGGTGACGTTGGGCGCGGAGACCGTGACGCTCGCGTTGAAGCCAAATCAGAAAAATCAGGGCGCGAGTTTGGATCGTTTTGGTCTCTTCACCTCAACCACCGGTGGACAAATGGTGAAAATCTACCTGGATGATTTGAAATACACTATCCGCTAAACTCATCCGTTGACAGTCGCCGTGATGGGCAACCCTACCGGGGCAGCAAGCAGGCGCATCCTCGGGGATGTCCATCGGGCCATGGCAAACTTTACTCCTGTCTAAAGCCAATGGCCGAGGCTTTAATTTCTGAGGATGACGTCAGCAATTTCCTGACACGAATGAAAGCGGGTGTTCAGCGAAGCGCGCCGCTGGCACCGAAAAGATCGGGTTATCCTAAAGGCACTTTGGCCGGCAGATAAATTTTGAAGGTGGTCCCGCGTCCAACCTCGCTGGCTATATCCAAAAAGCCCCCGTGAGTTTTGACAATTCCGATGACCGTCGAAAGCCCCAATCCCGTTCCCTTGCCCGGCTCCTTGGTCGTGAAGAACGGCTCGAAAATCCTTTTTTGCATTTCCAGCGCGATGCCCTGCCCGGTGTCAGACACTTTCAACTGCACAAATGGTCCGGGACTCAAGCCCAGCCCGGCAGGCAGCCTGGCGGTGCCAAGTTCCACGTTTTCGACTTTGATGGTCAAGTCCCCGCCCTGCGGCATGGCATCACGGGCGTTCAAGCACAGATTCAGCAAAACCTGGTGCAATTGGGTCCGATTGCCGGTCACGGGATGAATATTCTCCGCGATTTTTGCCTGCACTTTGATCACCCGAGGAAAGGTTTTATGCGCCAATTCAACCATTTCCATCACCAGTTCCTGGACTGACATCGCAATCTGCTCGCCGCCAACGCCGCGGGAAAACGACAGGATTTGCTTGACCATGTTCACGCTATGCCGGGCGCTGGTGACCATCAAATCCAGCATCTGCCGGCCATCCGGTGAAAGTTTCTCGTCCCGCAACACCGCCACGCCAATCATTATGGGCGTCAGCGCGTTGTTCAAATCATGCGCGATGCCGCCCGCCAGCGCACCGACGCTTTCAACCCGCTGGTTGCGCAGGAATTGCGCTTCGAGTTGTTTCTTTTCCGTGATGTCACTGTTAATCACCAGGATCGATTTTGGCGCTCCGGCGGCATCGCGCAACAGGGTCCACCGGCTTTCCACGATAATCGCGCGTTGATCCCTGGTCACCTGCCGCAACTCCCCCTGCCATTCGCTTCTTCGGATCAGCGCGCGCAGTGCTTCCGCTGAAACGCCCGGATCATCGCTAAACAACAGTTCGTCCGCGTTTCGGCCCACCGCCTCCCGGCTCGCCCAGCCGTACAGACGTTCCGCGCCTTTATTCCAATACAGAATGTGCTGCGACATATCCTTCACGCAGATGGCGTCCTGCGCCTTGTCCAACAATGCCGCCTGCTCGTGGATTCGCTCCTCCATCTTTCGACGCTCGGACATTTCCCTGGCCTGGCGCAACGCCTGTTCCACAGCCGGAACCAGCCGCGAGGGCCGGTCTTTCAACACGTAATCAGCCGCGCCTTCTTTGAGGGATTCAATGGCCACCTCTTCGCCAATCGTGCCCGAAAGAAAAATGAAGGGCACCTCCGGGCGCTTTTGCCGCGCGATTCTAAGCGCCAAAATGCCGCCGAACCCGGGCATGGAGAAGTCTGAGATGATTAGATCGAGTTTCTTCCCGGCCAGTGCTTGCTCAAAGTCCTGGCGGTTCTTCACAATGGTCGTCAGAGCTTGAATGCCACCCGCGCGCAACCGAGACACCATCATTTCCGCATCGATGTCGTTGTCTTCCGCATGAAGGATGTGCAACGGGGCTTTCATAAATGTGTCGGTTGGCCGAATTGACCGCAAACCAACGCAGACTAAGCTTTCGGTCCGATTACGCCTGATTGCAAACTGAAAAATCCCTACATGCCCCGAAGCGAAATTGACGGATTGCCGCTCCCCCAAAGTCGGCGCTCACCGACCTTCCAAACGGCTTGCCGGCGAAAACCCGGCCTCGGACGAAGCTGGCGTTTCCGCCTGCCATAAATACGTTGCTCACGGGCCTGGTCTTTCAAAGATCGGCGATGGAGGGCATCTTGTTTCCAAGTCATTGCGCGACAATTTTTTGCCTCGAAGCATTTTTACCCCTTTCCGTTTGAAGCTGCTCTTTTGCCCCGTGATTCGGCATCTGGGGGTCGCCCCGAATCTGTGGAAAAATTGCTTGCACGCGTCGGCCCTCCCTCCCGAGACCGACGCCCGTAGTTTTTTTCTGTTGCTTCTTCGGTTGAGCTTGATATAAGGGGAAGGAGTAAATCTTTAAGTTAACAGGAAGCCAACCGGGGAATACGAGATGAGCAATGGGAAAAGGTTTGGGCAGGAGTCAGGCTTGCGTTCGCGCGCCAGCCATGACGGGGAATATCTGGAAATCGAATTGGATCCGGAGACCTTGCGCGAAGTGGAAGAGCTGGCCCGGGAGTCGAACTGCACGCCGTTCGAGATGTGCGTTATTCTCCTGCGGGAACGGCTTTCTGCTTCCGAAGAGCAATAGCTTCCCGGATCAGGTTCGCGACGAATCCGAATTTGTTGTGTTCCATTCCTTCGTCCTTTGCCATCCGGACGATGTCGGCATGGAGGGATTTATCGATGTAACCACCGATATAGGCTTTGTCTTTGGAGCGCTGGTTGGGCATAAGCTGGCCGCAAATTTTAAAAAACCTAAGCAGGAATGCCCCAGCGGGCAATCTTTTTAAAAAGTTCTGGACAAGGTGTCAAACACCATTCACCATCTGCCCCCAATGAGCCGGAAGAAGGTCCGCATTGGCGGATGGGTGGACAAGAAGCTTAAAGCGGAGCTTCTGAAGTGGAGTCAAGCCGGCTCAACCGCGAAAGGCAAAGCCGGGAAGCTGTCGCAAGGCAAGCTGCTCGAAACTTTCCTAAGCGAGGCGCTCGCCACCCGGAAACCAGCCAGGCCGAAACGCCGGCCTTTTTGACTTTTAGGCCGCCAGGGTGCGTGGGGATCAGGCCTTTGTTGGAGCAATCCAACAAGGCCGGTCTTTGGCGTTCGCCAGCGAAACGGGACGATAGTGTCATCCTCGCGGGACGGGCCAGCCATTGACCGGTTATGTTGCATATGGCCGGCGGATGCGGCGCGACGTGCGCCCATCCGCCGGCTTCGACCGCGTAGGAACAGCGTGTTGCGCGACACGTTATGGAGTCCCGCCGCGCGCCGCTACCGGGCAAAGATCTGGCGGATCACGTCTTCAATCGGCACTTCTTCAATATCAATGTCGGTCACCGGAAGATTGTCCAGGAGCGCCTTGCAAACAGAAATGACACGGTCACGCTTGACCTTGAGCTTGAGACTGCCGGCCTGCTGCTCGACCAATTCCCCATAGCGGGCAAGGTCCTCCTTGGGGCAATTCTGAGCGCCCGCGCAGTGGATGGTGATGAGCTTGAAATCGGCGAAGCGATCCACGACCTCGCTGAGCAGGCCATCGAAAAAAATCGTGCCGTGGTCGATGATGATAACCCGCCGGCATAATTCCTGGATGTCCGCCATGTAATGGCTTGTGAGCAGGATCGTGGTCTGCTGCCGGGCATTGTATTCCCGCAAAAATTCCCGGACGGTTTTCTGGGAGACCACGTCCAGGCCAATCGTTGGTTCATCGAGGAACAATACCTTGGGCTGATGCAGCAACGCGGCGATCAACTCCATCTTCATTCGTTCACCCAGGGAAAGTTCGCGGACCATCACGTTCAGCTTGTCCTTGACGGCGAGCAGTTCGGTCATTTCAGCGACTGTTCGCTCGAAAAGATCCCGCGGGATGCCATAAATCTTCGCGTTCAGATCGAGCGATTCGCGGGCGGGCAGGTCCCACCAAAGCTGGTTCTTCTGGCCCAACAGCAGCGCAAATTGCCGGCGGTATCCGTCATCCCGCTCCCAGGGCACGTAACCGAGCACTTGCGCTTTGCCGCTGGTGGGATGCAACAGACCCGCGAGCATTTTCAACGTGGTGGTCTTGCCCGCGCCGTTCGGACCGAGAAACCCAACCAACTCTCCCGGGGCAACCGAGAACGTAACATCCTTGACGGCCAGGGTCTGCTCGTAACGGCGATGAAAAAGCCCTTTGATGGCGCCGCCAAAACCCGGTTCCTTCTTGTAAGTGCGGAAGGCCTTTGTCAGGCCCTGCACCTGGATGACCGGGGCGGTCGTGGTTTGCAAAGTTGTTGGCGCTCGATTGTGCAAGCGGGCTTATGGTTCCCCATACTTGGAGCGGAGTCAATTTTTGCGAGTGAAGAAATCATGCCAGGCCGGATGCATCACACCGAGGAAGCTGACTGGTGGACTGGAGAAGCCAGCGTGTTTTCCGGTGCGGGCTGGTTCAATGTCGAAGATGGAAATCAATTGTGAAGCACGCTCCGCACAATTGAAATCAGGGGTCCAAAAGTAAAAAGGCATCCAATCGCCAGCCACGCAAACGTGCCAAATGTAGGACCGGTTTCGAGCACCGATTGTTCGGGATGGCGTGGGTTGTAAAATACCTTTACCTTTTTGCCGGGAGAGTATTGTTGCGCCATGTTTTGAGCGGAGTCCTCAAAGCCAGAGGAGAAATTACCCTCGTTGATGTTCTCTGAAACATGGCGGTCCGGACCGACCCAGTATTCGTAAGAAATTTGCGGATGGAAGCCTTGGAACTTTGCACCGCTTTTCACAATCCTTAATTTCGTGATCGTGCCCTCCACCATACTCCAGGAACGGTTGCCGAGGCCTCTCTTCAACTGCCATAATCCGAACAAAAGAGGAACCAGTCCAACGAGCACGAGTGACAGATTGATGTAGAGTTCGGTACCCATTCCACTCATGGCGCTGTCATCGCACTTTTGGTAGTGCTGCTTCCCGCACTTCGGTTAGCGCTCGAATTCTCGAACCGGGCACCAACTACCTAAGCAACGCTTTTTCAAGAAACTGCACCGCTTGCCGCACGGCGGGATCCACTTCCATCCGGTCCTTCACCAGGCGGCAGGCGTGCAGGACCGTGCCATGATCGCGTCCGCCGAAGGCTTCCCCAATGGTGTTGAGGGAACTCTCGGTCATCTGGCGCGACAGGAACATAGCGATCTGGCGCGGGAAAGCGATGTTCTCCGGGCGGCGTTTGCTGGTCATGTCCGCCAGCCGGATGTCAAAATGTTCCGCGACCCGCTTCTGGATCGCCTCGATGTTGATGGCGAAACGGCCCTCCTCGTGCAACACCTCGCGCAGCAGGCCTTCCACCACTTCGACAGTCAATTTCCGTTCCGTCAGGCTCGCGTAAGCGGCCACTCGATGCAACGCTCCCTCCAGCCGCCGGATGTTGGCGCGAATCCGGTGCGCCAGGAAGTTGATGATGTCTTCCGGCAGTTCCACGCCGAGCGAAGCCGCCTTCTTGCGCAGAATCGCCAGGCGTGTCTCGATATCCGGCGGCTGCAAGTCCGTGACCAATCCCCATTCAAAGCGCGAAACCAGCCGGTGCTCCAGGTTCTGAATCTCGCTGGCGGGACGGTCGCAGGTCAGCACGATTTGTTTGCGGGCTTCGTGCAGGGCGTTGAACGTGTGAAAGAATTCCTCCTGGATGCGTTCCTTGCCGGCCAGAAACTGAATGTCGTCGATCAGCAGCACTTCGGTCTGGCGATATTTTTTGCGAAAACGGCCCAGGTTGTTGTTTTGGATGCCGTCGATGTATTCGTTGGTAAATTTTTCGGAGGACACGTAGGCCACGCGTGCGCCCTTCTTTTCGCCGGTCACATGCTGGCCGATGGCGTGGAGCAAATGCGTCTTGCCCAGCCCGACGCCGCCATAAAGAAACAACGGGTTGTAGGATTTCCCCGGCTGCTGCGCCACCGCGAGCGCCGCCGCATGAGCGAAGTTGTTATTGTTGCCGACGACAAAAGTGTCGAACGTGTTCTTGGGGTTGAATCCCAAATCAGTCGAGGCGCGTTCGAAGGCGAGATCCGCGGTCTTTGACTTGGCATGAGCCACATGCGCGGGGGCGGCGACGGTTGGGCCGCCGGGCGTGACCTTGAATCGCACCACCACTGGCCGCTCCGCCGCCCGGGTCAGGACCTCCTGCAACAAGCTCAGATAATTATCCTTAAGCCAAACCTCGCAAAAATCATTGGTCACTTCCAGGATGACACAGTCGCCTTCAAGGCTGTGCGCCCGCAAGGGAGCAAACCAAAGGTTAAAGGTGTCAGCGCTCAGCATGCTGCGCAATTGTTGCTGCGCTGCTGCCCAAATTCGTTCAGCGGAAGCATGCATAATTACTGTCCCGTTTGGCCCATCCACACGCATTTTATTCACCTCGCCCCGTTACGCGCCCGTAACACGCCGATGGCAGCCCTTTTTCCGGGCGAATTCCTTCGCCGATCAGGAAAAACCATTGTTTGCTGTCCGATCATCATTGCTTTAATCGTCTGCGCGTTACGCAAGTGTTTTACTCAGAACTACTTACACACCAACCCAACTCCCATCGCCCGCTTGACTCCGACCGACACGTTACGCCGGTTCAGTAAGTCTCACCGAGGTGCTTCTTTTTAATAAAAATAGAGGCGGTGTGCGAGGACAACATATTAACTCTTATTCGCAACTTATTCACACCGCATTTTTTCCTAATAAAATCAGGCGTTTTCTGAATCCCGGAGCCGAAAAAAGGGCACCTCGCAGGCGAGGTGCCCCTCGTCAAAATCAACCGGCTTACACGTCGTAATACAAAAAGAACTCGTACGGATGCGGGCGCAGGCGCAGCGCGTCATGCTCTTTGCGCTTGTGGCTCACCCACATCTCCAGAAAATCCTTCGTGAACACGTCGCCCTTGAGCAGGAACTGATGGTCCTTTTCCAGGTGGTCCAGCGCCTCGGCCAGACTTCCGGGCACGTTGGGCACCTTGGCCAGTTCCTCGGGTGGCAATTCGTAAATGTTCTTGTCCAGGGGTTCGCCCGGATCGATCTTGTTGATCACTCCGTCCAAGCCCGCCATTAGCAACGCCGTGTACGCCAGATAAGGATTGGCGGCCGGATCCGGCGGGCGATATTCAATGCGTTTGGCCTTGGGACTCTCACTGAAGGTCGGAATGCGAATGGCCGCGCTGCGGTTGCGCGCGCTATAGGCCAGGTTCACCGGCGCTTCATAACCAGGCACCAGGCGTTTGTAGCTGTTCGTCGTCGGATTGCAGATCGCGCACAGCGCCTTGGCATGCTTGAGCACGCCGCCGATGTAATACAACGCCATGGTCGACAGTCCCGCGTACTCCCTGCCCGCAAACAGCGGCTTGTCCTTCTTCCACAAGCTCTGGTGCGTGTGCATCCCGCTGCCGTTGTCTCCAAAAAGCGGCTTGGGCATGAAGGTCACCGTCTTCCCATGCTTCCGGGCCACATTCTTGATCACATACTTGTAGAGCATCATGTTGTCCGCCGTCTTGACCAGCGTGTCGAAGCGGAAATCAATCTCCGCTTGTCCGGCTGTGGCCACTTCATGGTGCTGACGCTCAATCTTAATGCCCAAGCTCTCCATCACCAGGCTCATCTCGGTGCGGATGTCCTGTTGCGTGTCCATGGGCGCCACCGGAAAATACCCCTCCTTATGCCGGATCTTGTAACCCAAGTTGGGCATCTCGTCCCGGCCGCTGTTCCAGATGGCCTCCTCCGAATCGACTGAGTAAAACGTGCCATTGCTCTTGTGATCATATTGCACGTTGTCGAAAATGAAGAACTCCGCTTCGGGACCGAACACCGCAGTGTCGGCAATGCCAGTGGAAGCCAGATATTTCTCTCCGCGCTGGGCGATGCCTCGCGGGTCGCGCGTGTAGGCTTCCTTGGTGCCGGTTTCGGCAATCGTGCAGGTCAGGCTCAGCGTCGGCACCGCGCAGAAGGGATCGATAAAGGCCGTGTTCGGATCGGGCATGGCCAGCATGTCGGAAGCCTCGATGCTCTTCCAACCGCGGATGGAGCTTCCGTCAAAACCAAAACCATCGGCGAAAACATCCTCAGTCAGTTCGCTGATCGGCACGCTGAAATGCTGCCAGGTGCCGAAGGTGTCCACAAACTTCACGTCCACCATCTTGGCGCCCTGCTTCCTGGCCATGTCAATGGCTTGCTTGGGTGTGCTCATTCGTAGTCTAAGTGTTAGTAGCTTCTGTCGTCGCAAAAAAACCCCTTGCGTTTCCTTACGAAGGGGAAATTCAACTATCAAACGGCCTGCTCGCCCGTCTCTTCCGTCCGAATGCGAATCGCGTTCTCGATCGAACTCACGAACACTTTTCCGTCACCGATCTTGCCAGTCTTGGCCGCTTTCACGATTGCATCCACTGCCGAGGCCACGACACCGTCACCCAGAACGACTTCAATTTTGATTTTGGGAAGGAAATCCACGGTGTATTCGCTGCCGCGGTAAATTTCGGTATGGCCCTTTTGCCGGCCAAAGCCCTTGACCTCGGACACCGTCATGCCCTCGACGCCAAGTTCCGAGAGGGCTTCCTTAACGTCTTCAAGTTTGAAAGGCTTGATGATGGCCTCGATTTTTTTCATGAGTTCGCTTCGTGCAGACAAATAATATCAGCCGGGGTGTCTCGCTGTAAACAGGAATATTTTTCATCATGGATCCAGCGCGGGCCAGCCGTCGCTTGTCCAATGCAACCGCCGGATTCCCAACTTGGCCGTGCCGCTGTCCTGGCCGTCGTAATAATGGTAACTGAGCCAATTGGTTCCTCCCACGGGAATGATTCCCGCATGGCCCGGCCCGATGAATCGGCCCTCCGTCTCCAGCAACAGGCTGCCTCTGTCCTGCAACATGTCCACGCCGGTTTTGTCGAGGTACGGACCGGTGATTTTGGCGCTGCGCCCCACGCGAATGTTGTAGGTGCTGTTCGTGCCACGGCAGCAGTGCTCCCAATTGACGAAAAGATAATAATACGGGTCTTCGCGCCAGATATACGCGGCCTCAATCGATCCGTAGTGCGCGAGTGAATGGATGGGGGCATTCGTTTTTCCGGGCTTTCCGGTGGCGGGATCGAGTTGCACGAGCTTGATGCCGCTCCAATAAGAACCAAATGCCAGCCAAAGGTTTCCGCTCGCGTCCCTCGTGACACAAGGGTCGATGGCATTGTAATCCTCGGCCCCGCCCGTCTGAATCACCAAACCTCGATCGGTCCAGTGATAGCCCGGATCAGCCGGATCGAGGGTGGGCGTCGTGGCCAGTCCGATGGCGGAAGTTTTGACGCCCCACGTCGAAACGGCGTAGTAAAGGTAGTACTGGTTGCTGTGCAGGATGATGTCGGGCGCCCAAAAAGTCCCGCGGTTGCCGATGATGGTGTTGGTGGTCCATTCCGGGATGGTGGGGAACACGCGCGGGCCCGCTTCCCAGGTTTTCAAATCCTTCGAATGCCGGGAGCGAAGCCCCGGGCCTGTGCCAAACACCCAGTATTCGTCCTTGCACTTGATGATCGTCGATGGATCGTGGATCGAATACTCCCCCTGGAGAACCATCGGTTCGGCGTGCAATTTGCAAACCGCAATCGCGCCCGCCACGCGCAAGACGATCCGAAGAACTGGCGCTCGGCGAAAAAAATCAGGTTTCATAGCCAATTTTCGACGCAAACCACCCCCCGGCCCTTCAAGTTTTTTCCGCCGGGCTTGATCGGGGTGAGGAGGCCTTGGGGCTCTTTTTTGAAATTTTTACCTTAATTTGGTTTAATTTACTTTAATTTACCTTAATCCGGCCCTTCCAAGGCCAGAAATGCGTGAATTTCACGCGCCCAGGGCAAGGGTGGGCATTCTTTTTTTTCGAGGCCGGACTAACCCGGATTAAGTCGGACTAACCCGGACCTGCTTTAATTTCGGTTTAATTTGGCTTAGAATCTATCCCGGTAGGGCGGGCAGTCCCCTGTCCGCCGTCGGCGCGCACGGAGTAACGCGCCCTACCGAGATAGGCTCTTAATTGGTCCAACCCCGCGCTCTTTGGGGTTCGAACCGGGCCATGGCCCATGACTGCGCCTCGACGGGCATGCGAAGACCACAACCGGGTGATACGGTTTCGCCGGCAAGAACCGTTCGCTAACCGCAAAATGTCAAAGATCGCCCGCAGCCCGGAGGGCCACGCCCCATCAACTTCGTTGTTTACCAAACCCGCGCCCCCTGTCAAATTAAATCTTTATAAATCTGTATTGCTCGTGAAGAAGCGCAGATTCCCAAACCGGCCCGCCCCGATCCTGTCGGGGCTGTATCGCCGATTTCCAAATCGGCAGAAAATTGAACCGGTTTGCCTTGGTGCTGCGTTATCTGGAAGACCGCAGCCTCCGTGAATTAGGTGCAATCCCTGTGTGGATGAAGACGCCGCGCAGAAGCGGGTTTCCCGCGCCCGAGCAGGCCCAGCAATAACGCGAGTATCGGAGTTCCTGCGGCCGAACAATTAGAATTTCACATACGCCGCCAAGCCCTGCACGCCCCCTTCGCGTCCGAACCCGCTTTCCTTGTAGCCGCCGAAAGGACTCGTCGGGTCAAACTTGTTGTAAGTGTTCGCCCACACCACGCCCGCGCGGAGTTTGTTGGCCAGCTTGAAAATCTTGCTGCCTTTATCCGTCCACACACCGGCGCTTAAGCCATAAGGCGTGTTGTTGGCGCGCTCGAAGGCCTCCTCGGGCGTGCGGAACGTCATCACACTGAGCACGGGGCCGAAAATCTCCTCCTGCGCCACGCGATGCGAGGCCGTGACGCCGGTCAGGAAGCTGGGCGGATACCAATAGCCGCGCTCGGGCAGCGCGCAACGTGGCTGCACAAGTTCCGCGCCTTCGTCCACGCCGCTTTGCACGAGAGCGCGAATCTTCTCCAGTTGCGGCTTGGAATTGATCGCGCCAATGTCCGTGTTCTTGTCGAGCGGATTGCCGACGCGCAGAGTTTGAATGCGGTCGCGCAGCTTGCGAATGACCGTGGAATACACGCCCTCTTGCACCAGCAAACGCGAACCGGCGCAGCAAACATGGCCCTGGTTGAAATAAATCCCGGCGATAATGCCTTCGACCGCCTGATCAATCGGCGCATCCTCAAAAATGATGTTCGCTGCTTTCCCGCCAAGTTCGAGCGTGAGCTTCTTGCCGCTGCCCGCGAGCGACTTGGCAATCAGCTTGCCCACTTCAGTCGAGCCGGTGAAAGCGATCTTGTCGATGCCCGGATGCCCAACGATGACCGCGCCCGTTTCGCCCGCGCCGGTGACGATGTTCACCACGCCCTCCGGCAATTCCGCCTCCTGAAAAATCTGCGCCAGCCGTAATGCCGTGATGCTGGTGGTTTCGGCTGGCTTGAGCACCACCGTGTTCCCGCACGCGAGCGCCGGGGCGATCTTCCACGCCGCCATCAGCAACGGAAAATTCCACGGAATGATTTGGCCCGCCACACCCAACGGCTGCGGTTTCCGCCCGGGAAACGCGTATTCCAGCTTGTCTGCCCAACCCGCATGATAAAAAAAGTGCGCCGCCACCAGCGGCAGGTCCACATCGCGGCTTTCCTTGATGGTCTTGCCGCCGTCCAAAGTTTCGAGCACGGCCAATTCGCGCGATTTCTCCTGGATGATGCGCGCGATGCGATAAAGATATTTTCCCCGCTCACGACCGGGCATGCGGCCCCAAACCTTCTCGAACGCCCGTCGGGCGGCCTTGACCGCGCGATCAACGTCCGCTTCGGCCCCTTGCGCGATCTCCGTCAGTTTCTCTTCCGTCGCTGGATTGATCGAATCAAAATATTTCCCGGTGGACGGCGCGACAAATTTGCCGCCAATGAACATTTCGTGCCGGGGCGCGATTTTGATGTACTTAAAATCCTCCGGCGCGGGCGCGTAATCCCATTTGCCGCCGAAATTGAGACGACGCTCATTCAAGGGAACAACACGGGGCGAAACGGCCGGGGCATGATTGGATCCGACGGCGACTTCCAGGCGCTTCGGTTTGCGTGCGACCCGAACGCGGCCGGTTTTGGGACTTTTCTGCATGGAGAGGTTTTAAGCTCTGGGCGCTGGCTTGCCAAGCCGCTACTTCCGCAAATTGTTCATTGAACGCGTGATGAGGCTCGGCTCGCCCGCGCCGCGCAGGCGGCGCAGCGTCATAAACAACAAAGCCAGGGCGGCGATAAGCAGAGTGACTCCGGCAATGAGCAGAATCTTCGACCGTCCGGCAACCACCGGAACCGCAACCGCGGTTTGAATGGGCGTTGGATTGGGCTTTGCTTTAGGCACGCCCGCCGGGGCGGAGGGCGAGTTCGAGTTCTGCGGACTCGCAGTCATTTTTGCAAACTCGGGATTGGCCGATTTGGGGGTCGAAACCACGGGAGATTTGACCTGGACTGGTTCCGCAGGTTCTGGAGCTTTCGGCGGTGGCACTGGAACGGTGTTGGGTTTAGTCGGCGCCAGAGCCGGAATCGCCGGCTGTGGCCCGCGCCGCACCGGGGGATCCGGCAACGGCCTTGCCGGCGGATTCATGACGAGCGCTGCCTGCTCCTGCGGTTTCGCCGGTTGGGCGCGAACGACCGGAGGCGGAGCCGGTGTGACCACGGGCGATTGAACAACTTCCGCTTTCGGCACAACCGCCGCCGGCGTTGGGGGAGGAACACTCGTTGCGGGCGCTGCCAAAGGCGCTGGAACCGGCGCCGGCGCCGGCGTTGGAGGCGGCGTGACGACAGCCACAGGCGGCGGCTCGGAAGCCTTGGGCGCGACGGTTGGCGGAGGAGTTTGAGGCTCCGTCTTTTCGACGCGAGCTGCCGCCACGTTTTTAATGGCAATCGGCAATTCCGGAATCACCACCGGCCAGGGCAGCGCATTCACCGTGTATTTCAGGAACTTACCGTTGCGCGCTTGCAAAACAGTAACGATGGGCATGGGGTCCCGCTTCATGTCGTTAAGCGCGCGCTGATAAGCATCGTTTATTTCCCCGTCGAAGGGCGTGCCTTGCATCGGGCTCTTGCCGGTCGAAAACAGAATAATAGTGGTGACCTGCGGGCCTTTAATCACCTCGGCCACGCCATCCATGACTTTGTCAACCCGGCTGCCCTTGCGGCTGGGCTGTTCCTTGAGAAACTGCACAATGCGCAAAAACGTTTCGTCTTCCTGGCCCTCAGTCCAGACTTGGAGCGGAAAGAACCCCGCGTGCAGCTCTTCGTCGAAACTCCAAACGCCCAGTGAATCTCCGTAATGCAACTGCCCGCTGCCCCGGGATTCGAGAACTTCCCGCGTGGCCTTTTGCACCGCGGCCAGTTGACGATGCATGGGTGTGGAAATGTCGTAGATGCACAGGAAACGATTAGGCGGACCCGCCGCCGGCCTGACGCTTTGCGCCCGCAACACCGGCGCAAACAGCCCGCCACCAAAGGCAATCAGGCCAAGCGCAAAAAACATCCGAACATTCCGCCAACGAAATGTGCGGCCACCCGGCGTAAGCCAGTCATTCAAAAATGCACCCATGCAGGATAACCAATACCAGAAAAGCCCCAAACGCCAAGAGCCAAGCTCAAGAAAAAACTCCAGGCAGCCAGGGGACGCGCTGACCGTTTTAAGGTTTGGAGTTTGGAAATTCTCTGGATGTTGGTGGTTGGTGCTTGGAGTTTTTCTGGTGTTTGGTTTTTTGATGTTTTCGCGAAGCGATCATTTCGGCCTTTTGAACCGATTCTGCTCCTTTCGATTGTACACCTTGATCTCGCCCTCGAGTTCAGCCAGCGTGCTTTCAACCGTCTGGATGAAGCTTAAACAGCTTGACGCCATCCCGCCCATGGCGATCACCGTATCGCGCTCGGCGTGGTCATCCGTAACCGCCAGCACCTCGCCATAAGCGCTCAAACGATGAGCGGCGCGCTCGATGACATCATCCGCCGTCCGCCCGTCCCGCGAGTAAAGAATCTCCAATTCACGCGTCGATTCCACCGCGGCAGTAACACGAGGATCCGCATTCGCGCCATCGAAGACGATGGTAATGGGCGTGCCGATGGCATCGCGATAAAGTGTCAAGCGATGAACCAATTCCTCCCGCGCCGCGGCGGAGTAGCGCGGCCTGCCCGGAGCCAGCTCCGGCCAATTGTGCAGGAGGCTGTAGCCGTCAACCAGGATGCGCACCAACGCCATGGGAGTACGATAATCGAAAGCGCACCGTTTCACAGCAGGAAAACGATTGAGGGATACACCTGAATGAGTCATCGATCGCAAGAATATGCTAGAATAGCACCCATGAAACCGAACACTTCACCTTGGGAAATCGCACGGCCTTGCACTGCCGACTGGGAAAAAATGCGCGGAGATGACAAGCGACGGTTCTGTGAGCACTGCCAAAAATTCGTCCACAATGTTTCAGCGATGAGCCGAACCGAAAGGGCTGCCTTTGCCAGCCCTGCCAATAGGGGAGAGTGTGTCCTCTATTGCCAGCGCACCGACGGCAAAGTAGCAAACCTTTCGCTTTTAGTCCGGCTCCGCCGGTGGTTTCCGTTTCTCCGATTGGCGTGTTGGTCGGCGTTGGTCGCACTCCTGCCTGTCGCACTTACGGGATGCATGGGAGTGCGTTGTCGGCCTGGCGACATGCGGCCCATTCAACCGAATGCCACGCCGACTTCATCTCAGACCACTGGCCAAAGCAGCCGTGTTGAGCCGCCACGCTGAAACATATGCATGGGATAGTAAGCGGGCCACTCAATCCCCGTTCTTAGCTGTAACGACGCAGTTGGATCGGGGCGCGTGTGCTCCCCAAAATCAACCGCTGCATCGTTACGGCTTAGGCGGCCAAACAACCCCATCCAACTCCTTGGGCAATTGTTTTGGGTCCGTCGGATACACGAGCTTCCAGTCGAGCGTTTCGCCCGCCTCCAACTCTTTCTCGGGCGCGCCGATGATCAACCAGAGCACCTCGGTGTCCGTGTCATTGAACACCTGGCGCACGTGTTCCGGCCCAACCAGCACTCCTCCGTGCTTTGGCACCGTGAGGGTCTGCTCGCCGATGCGCATGCGCCCGATGCCTTCGACCACAAAATAAAATTCCTCCATTTTGGGATGCCGATGGAGCGTGTTGGCGCTCTTCGGTGGAAACCGCCACAGCCTGGCCCCCAAAATCTCGCTCTTGGTTCGCTCCAGAAAATCCGCATTCGGGATTTGCATGAGATTCGACGGCCTCCAGGAGAGGTCCTCCGGTTTGATGAGAAAATAACCGTCTGTTGGTTTCATAATCGGTTTTCATCATACGACCTGCGGTTCATTATCGGAATATAAAACCAGCTCGAGGCTTCCGGTCCGCGCAGTTCGTCCACGCGGCAGGACGGCCACTGAGCACAGGCGTCTCTCGCAGGCAATCCGGACTTTGGACTTTATCTCCTCCACACCAGACTTGCCTTTATGCGCCGCGGGATGGATTAATATTCGTGAACCCCGCGCGGTCGAACCGCGAAGCATTTGTGCGCGGCAGAATAAATAATATCACCGCCGCCAGCGTCAGTCGTTTAGGCATGAGATTCGGATGTTATCGAGCGCTGCTCTGCGTCCTGTTGCTCCCCGGAGCGCCGGGAGCGGGTTCCGCCCTGGCCGCGACCACCACGAACGCGCTTCAGTTCAACCGCGATGTCCGCCCCATTCTCTCCGAAAATTGCTTCGTTTGCCACGGCCCGGACAAGAACAATCGCAAGGGCAAACTTCGCCTCGATGTCCGCGAGGTCGCGCTCGAAAAAGGCGCCATCGTGCCCGGCAAGCCGCAGGAAAGCGAACTCGTCAGCCGCATCTTCAACACCAACGAAGACGACCTGATGCCGCCCCCGGCGTCGAACAAGAAACTCACTTCGGCGCAAAAGGAACTGCTTAAACAATGGATTCTCGAAGGCGCGCAATACCAGCCTCATTGGGCCTACATCAAGCCAACGCGGCCGGAAATCCCCGCCACCCATGACGCGCGCTGGGTGCGCAATCCGATCGATGCCTTCGTGCTGAGCGCGCTGGAAAAGCGAGGCATCCAGCCATCGCCGGAAGCCGAACGGCGCACCTTGCTGCGGCGCTTGAGTCTCGATTTGACGGGATTGCCGCCCACCCCCGCGGAAGTGGCCGCCTTTGCCAAGGACAAAAGCTCGACCGCGTGGGAACGCGCCGTGGACCGCCTGCTCGCCTCGCCCCATTTCGGCGAGCGCATGGCCGTCCCGTGGCTGGATGTCGTGCGCTTCACCGACACGGTCGGTTACCATGGCGACCAGAATCAAAACATTTTCCCGTATCGCGATTACGTCATCAACGCGTTAAACCGAAATAAACCTTTCGATCAGTTCACCATCGAACAATTGGCGGGCGACCTGTTGCCAAACCCGACCACGGAACAAATCGTGGCAACCGGTTTCAACCGCCTGAACATGATGACGCGTGAAGGCGGCGCGCAACCCAAAGAGTATCTCGCCAAATACGCCGCTGATCGCGTGCGCACAATTTCCACCGCCTGGCTGGGCTCGACCATGGGATGCTGTGAATGCCACGACCACAAATACGACCCGTTTCTCACGAAGGATTTTTATCAAATGGAGGCTTTCTTTGCGGACATCAAACAATGGGGCGTTTACATGGATTACGCGTACACCCCCAATCCCGATTTGAAGGGTTTCAGCAACGACCATCCCTTTCCGCCCGAGATTGTCGTGGACAGCCCGTACTTGAAGCAGCGCATCGCCCGGCTCAATGCCGGAATCAGCAACGCTGTCGAGTCCGCGTCAGAGCCATTAAAATCGGATCCAAAAAAACGCGAAACGTTCGAGGCGTGGCGCAGCCAGAGCCGCGCATTCCTGGAACAATGGCCGGACGGTTGGGCGGCCCCCAAGCCGGCCGTGGCGCTAAAAACCAAGGATGCCAAAACCGTCTCCACCACGAACTACACGATCCAAGCCGACTCGACGGTTACATTCGGCAGCACGGAAAAGGAGAGCACGCGACTCACGCTGCCGCTTACAAACATGTGGGTCGCCGCGATCCGGCTCGAAATTGTGCCGCAGGCAGGCGCAGCCGGGCAGGCGGGCATGAAAAAGAAGCGCAACGGGACCGCCATCACCCTGGCCGCCACCTTGAAACACAAGGACGCCCAAACCGAAACGAAATTGACGTTCAACTTTGCCGACGCCGATCAAAAAGAGGATGTTTATCGAATGAGTTTGCCGGTCATCGGCGTGAAGGATTCGTGGCAAATCTCGCCGGAGCATGATTTGCAAACCGGGGTGTGGGTCCTTGAAAAGCCAATTGCGGTTTCAGCCGGTGATACCTTGACCGTGAACCTGGGCAACGCCCTCGTCGCCTCCGCGCGTGCCAGCGTGACTCCCTTTGCCGCCGATGATCCGCTGCGCTCGGGTCTGGGCGAACCGTTTCGCCGGGCATTGGCAAAAAACAATTCCCGGCGCACACGCGCCGAAACCGAATTGGTACACCACACCTATCTGCTGGGCACAGCCTGGAACGACGAGGCATTCGCCAAAGCCCGAGCCTTGGCGCATGACGTGCGCGAATGCCGCGGTGGCCGCGCGTTCACCATGATCACCGAAGCGCGCCCGCCCTTGACCACCCGCGTCCTGGCGCGCGGCAACTGGCAGGATGAAAGCGGCGAGGTGGTCGAGCCCGCGCCTCCGCATTTCCTTCTGCCAACCGCTCAACCGAAAGACCGCCGCCTGAACCGTCTCGATCTCGCCCGCTGGCTGGTTTCGCGCGACAATCCGCTCACCGCCCGGGCGGTGATGAATCGTTACTGGAAGGAATTCTTCGGGCGCGGACTCTCGTCGGTCGTGGATGACCTCGGCGCCCAGGGCGAACCGCCGTCACATCCCGAGTTGTTGGATTGGCTGGCGGTCGAGTTCATGGACAGCGGCTGGGACGTGAAACACATGGTCAAGCTGATGGTCATGTCTGAAACCTATCGGCAAGGTTCCAACCAACGGCTCGATTTGAAAGAGATCGATCCCGTCAACCGGCTGCTCGCCGCCCAGAACCCGCGGCGGCTCGAAGCGGAATTCGTGCGCGACAACGCGCTCTCGATCGCCGGCCTGCTGAACCTGGACATCGGCGGACCCAGCGCCTACCCGTACCAGCCGCCCGGCTACTATGCCAACCTGCAATTTCCAAGCCGCGACTATCATCCCGACCAGGACGAGCAGCAATATCGCCGCGGGGTTTACACGCACTGGCAGCGGACGTTCCTGCAGCCGATGCTCGCCAATTTCGACGCCCCGGCCCGCGAGGAATGCACCGCCAGCCGCATCGTTTCAAACACGCCGCAACAGGCATTAACCCTCCTGAACGATCCGACTTTCGTGGAATGCTCGCGCGTCTTTGCGCAACATTTGCTCGCGCAGAAATGCGACGGTGACGAACAACGAATCGGCCTGGCCTTCGAGCGCGCGCTCGCCCGCCCACCCAGGGACAAGGAGGCGAAATCCCTCGAGCAGTTTTTGCAGGAGCAGCGCCGGGAATGCGAAGAAGATCGCGACGGCTCGGGCAAACTGGTCCACATCGGCAACGCGCCGACGGCGAAGGACATGGATACCACGGAATTGGCGGCATGGACTGAAGTTTGCCGGGTCATTTTGAATCTGCACGAAACAATCACGCGCTATTGATTTAGCATGACGATGCCTTCTCATTAACCGCTCGTTTCCAACGGGGGATCAATGAGTAGGCGTCCTTTGGACACACTCTTTGCCTCTGCAGCCCGCTCAAAAATTGAGCTGTGCGCGACTTCACTTGGTTCTCCATAACAGTCTTGCAATCCCGTGCAGTAATGGTTTGCTTCCCTTACGCGCGCCGGGCGCGGCTGCATAGGACATGGAAAACGCCGTTCATTTGAAATGTGCCTGCGGTAATTGCGGCGAGATCATCGAGTATCTTCCCAATGCCGCCGGACAGCTTGTCCAGTGCCCCAAGTGCAAGGAGCGAAGCCAACTTCCTGTTTCCTCGCCCGCGGAACCCGTTGAAACCGGATCCAAACCGCCGCCCGCCTGTCTCGCGTGCGGATCGCTGCTAGACCTCGAGGACCTGACCTGCGCCAACTGTGACCGGCGGCGGCGGAATCGCGCTGTCCTTTGGGGCTTGGGCTCCGCATTCGGTTTGCTGGCCATCGGCACGGTCATTCTGGGCATCCTCAACCGACCGGCCAAAAAACCCGCTCCCAAGCCTGCTTCGACTGTGATCCTCGCCCAACCGGTGGTCCGGACGCCCAAATCCCTCAACGATTTGAAAATCGGAAAGTTTTACCTGCAACAGCAGCGCGGCAGCCCCCTGATTCTGGCGGTGGGCGAAGTCCAAAACATCTCCCAAAACGTCCATTTCAAAGTGCGCGTGGATATGGATCTGTTCGACGCCAGAGGCGCCAAGATCGCCACCATCAGCGACGTCAATAACCTGATCCGCCCCGGCGATCGCTGGCAACCGTTGGTGAAGGTCACCGATTCGCGGGTGGTTGGCGTCCGCTTCGCCGGGATCAAGGAAGAACCATAACTCCGCAACGGAGAACAGCAGCGGTGCCCTCCCTCAGTGCCGAATAAACCCAGCTCCGAATTGGTACGGAAGAATACTCCGTATTAATAGGCACGAACGCATACCCCCTATCCCTTGACTTCACCCCGGCAAAATTCGATAAATACACAGGTTTTAGCGCCTGCCATTAGCGGGTGTCTAATTGCCGATATGGATAACGCCGGGTCGCAGGTTTAGGAGTAAGCCGGGCCAAATTGCAATAACGCTATTGTCAAAAATCATGGAAGGAATGTTTATGCGCCCTGCCGATGGACGCACTTGCTTCGGGGCCAGCCGCGTTACGCCGGCAGTCCCAACCGCGCTTGTTTCCTTCCGGTAAGCGCCGGAATATATTGGCCTTTAAAGACGTTCTGCGGATGAACCCAAGGCAAACCACGACTGCATGGCTCGCTTTGCTGTTCCTGTTGTTCGCCGCCCCGGCGTCGGATCAAGCTGCAAGCTGCCTCCAACCGCCCGCGAATCTCGTCGGTTGGTGGCCGGGCGACGGGAACGCCAACGACATTGCGGGCACCAATGAAAACGGCACGCTCATGGGTGGCGCCATCGCAACAGCGGCGGGCTTGGACGGGCAAGCGTTCAGTTTCGATGGCACGAGCGGGTTTGTGCAAATTCCCGACTCGCCCGCCCTCGACCCCGCCAATCTCACCATCGAAACCTGGGTGCGTTTTGCTTCGTTGGATTCATCGGGGTTCGGTGCGCCCGCAGGCGACCAATACATGGTCTTCAAGCAAAACAGCCATGCGACCACTTTTGAAGGTTATGACTTGAGCAAGACGCGGGTTGCCGGCGGCGACGTGTTCCGGTTCCTCCTGAGTTCCGCGGCGGGCCAGTCCGTGGAAATCCATTCGACCACCTTCCTGACCGCCGGCGTTTGGTATCATGTCGCCGCCGTGCGCGGGTCCAACTTCGCGCAGATCTACGTCAACGGCCACTTGCAAAGCCAGGCCAGTGTCAGCTTCCCCCAGGATTACGGGACGCAGCCGCTTTACTTTGGGACCACGGGCGCATCCTATTGGGACCGCAAACTTAACGGGATGCTGGACGAGGTTTCGCTCTACAACCGGGCGCTGAGTTCCAACGAAATCGCCGCCCTCTATGCCGCGGGCGCGGCCGGCAAATGCAAAACGCCGGTTGCGCCGATCATAACCAATCAGCCGCAAAACTTGAGCATTCACGCCGGAAGCAACGCCCTGTTCACGGTAACCGTCGTCGGAACTGCGCCGCTCAGCTATCAGTGGCAATTTGGGAATACGCCCATTACTGGCGCCACCAACGCGAGCCTCACGCTTACCAATGTTCAACTGACCAACAGCGGTGGTTACGTGGTCGTGATCACGAACATCGCAGGTTCGGCGACCAGCGCAGTGGCGACGTTGACCGTGCTGGCCCCGCCCGTGATTACCACGCAGCCGCAGAACTCGACGAATGACCTCGGCACGACCGCCACATTCACTGCCAGCAGCACTGGCACGGCACCACTGTTCTACCAGTGGTCGCAAAATGGCAGCGCGCTGGCGGACAATGCCCGAACCAGTGGCTCGGCGGGCAACGTGCTCACCATCTCAAACATCCAACCGTCCGACGCCGGTTCGTATGTTCTGGTCGTGAGCAATAGTTTCGGTACTGCCACCAGCACGGCCGTAGTTTTGGCAATCTCCGGTCCGCCAGCCATCGTCAACCAGCCAGCCGGACAGAGTGCGCTGTCCGGCACAAACGTCAGCTTTAGCGTCCTGGCCGTGGGCTCTCAACCATTGAGTTACCAATGGCTATTGGGGAATACGCCCCTGGCCGGCGCGACCAACACAAGCCTGACGCTCACGAACGTCCAGTTCACGAATGGCGGCAGTTACACCGTGGTGATAACGAATATCCAGGGTTCGGCAACCAGCGCAGTGGCCGTATTGACTGTCCTTGCGCCGCCCGTACTGACCGCCCAGCCGCAGAGTTCGACCAACCACGCCGGCACGACAGCCAGTTTCAGCGCCACCAGCATCGGTACCGCGCCGTTGCTGTACCAATGGCTGCAAAATGGTGTTGCCCTGACCGACGGCGCCCGGATCAGCGGCTCGACGAGCAATGTGCTTGGCATTTCCAACCTGCAACCCACCGATGCCGCCGCTTATGTGCTCACCGTCAGTAACAGCTACGGCGCAACCACCAGCACGGCTGCCGTTTTGACGGTTTCAGGGCCACCCGCGATCCTCACCCAGCCACTCAGCCAGGGTGTGTTTGTCGGCGCGAATGTCAGCCTTGGCGTCCTGGCTTCCGGCACGCAGCCATTGAGTTATCAGTGGATGAAGAATGGCGCAAATCTGGCCGATGGCGGCAATCTCTCCGGCTCCCAGTCCTCGGCTTTGGCCCTCGCCAGCGTCCAAACCAACGCTTCCGCCAACTACCAGGTGATCATTACCAACAGCGAAGGCTCCGTTACCAGTGCGGTGGCCACACTCGTGGTGTCGCCCCAACCGAGCGTGATTGGAGCCGGTGCTGTGGTGCTCGTCAACTCAAGCAGCCCGAAATACCTGGACTTCCAACATTTCATTCAGCCCTATCTCGACACGTTCGGCGTCCCCTACACCGTGCTCGACATTGCCTCGAACTCGATCGGCACAAACCTGGCCCACTATGCTTCGATCATCATCGGCCACAAGCTGTTGGACACAAATGGCGTTTACTTGAACAGCCTGGCCCAAAGCAATATTTCGCTTGCCGTCTCCAATGGGACCGGGCTGGTTAATTTCGACTCCGCACTGTCGGTGGGCAGCACGCCTCGGTATGGGTTCATCCAAAACATTTTCGGGTTCGGCTACGGAGCTTCCACGTCGGGCACGAATGTCACCCTTCCTCCAACGCAACCTTCCGCCCAGATGCACTACATCACCGCGCGGCATCAACCCAACGACTCGCTCACGCTCTACAGCAATATGAGCCTCGCGACCCTGACGTTGCCGTCGAATGTGACCGCGGTCGCTCTAAGCAGTGGCAAACCACTGCTGGCCATCAATCAATACGGGCAAGGCCGCGCGGTGCAGTGGGCAAGCTATGATTGGATTTCGGTTTACGTCAAGGGCCCGGTCGCGGGTCTGGACGACCTGGTTTGGCGCAGCCTGGTCTGGTCGGCGCGCAAGCCGTTCGTCCTGCGGGGCATGCCCAACTTTGTCACCATGCGAGTGGACGATGTGTCCGGTCCGTTCACTTGGGTGCACTCGGCCAACGCCTTTGGATTCAAACCGTTTCTAGCCTTGTTCGTCAGCAACGTTACCGCCGCGTCCGCCGTCGATTTGCGCGGCATGGTTACGAATGGCCTGGTCACGACTTCGATCCATTCCTGGACCGACACGAGTTTCTTTTATTACGATCATGACCATGGGCAGGCGTGGCCGGACAATGTGATCTCCAACAACTTCGCCATGGGCACCGCGTGGCACGCCACCAACCATATCCCAATTTCCAAAATGATGATCGCCCATTGGTCGGAGATGGGCAGCAATTCCTTCGCCGGCTTGAAAGCCTGGGGAGTCGAATATGTGCTCATCGAGATTCCCCCGGGCGTGCAGGAATATATCACGCCTCCCGCTCCCTGGCTGACCGCCGGCCCCTACCGGCTCTACGAAACCCCGCTCGCCGGGGAAAGCCTTAACCCGATGTTCTACGCCGACTTCCTCAACGTGCCGGGACATCCCGAGTTCAACGGCCAGTTCTTTGATCCTTACACGGAGATTCGCGATGCCTATGCCGGCACGGTTGCGGAGGGCGGTGATTGGGCGCCGGATACGGATGTGGGCGGCAGCGTGGACCGCGGCACCAAACAGATCCAGCGCGGATTGGACAGCATGACTCTCGGGAACGTCTTCACTCATGAACGATACCCGTCGTCCCTGAGTGATTCGACCTGGCGGCTCATCCTGCAAGGGATCTCCAACAACCTGGCCGCTTATAATCCCATCTACGTGACCATGGACTATGCCAACCAATACCAACGGGCCAAGCGCACCTCCCGGCTTCTGGATGGCGAGTACGATCGCACCTCCGGACAGATCACCCTGACGTTCTCCGGCAAAGCGGATATGGACACGACCGTCCAGGTATTCATTGGCGCGGATAGCGGCATCACCAACAGTTACGCCACCATCCCGTCATTTCTCAGCGGCAGCACCAACACCGTCGCGGTTTCGAACGTGCCGCCGGTGATTACCACCCAACCCCGGGACGTTGCGGTGGCCGCCGGAACCGGCGCCACTTTCTCCGTCGCGAACACCGGTTCGTGGCCGTTGGCGTATCAGTGGTTGTTCAATGGAATCAACATCACCGGCGCAACAAACATCGGCTACACCGTGCCCCAGGCGCAGCCCACCAATGTCGGCGCTTACTCGGTCATCGTTAGCAATCAAGTCGGAGTGGCGGCCAGTTCGAATGCCATGTTGACGATTATCCTGCCTCCGACCATCACCAACCAGCCAGCCGACTTAACCGTCAGCGCGGGCAGCAATGCCGCGTTCATCGTGGGCGTCGCCAGCAGTGTGCCCGTTACCTATCAGTGGCTTCTCAATACCACTAATATTCCCAATGCCACCAATTCCATCTTTTTCCTGCCCGCGGCGCAGACATCCGATGCAGGAACTTACTCAGTCGCGGTGAGCAACATGGCTGGCGCTGTCATCAGTTCAAATGCCCAACTCACCGTGGTTGTCCCGCCTGTTTTGACCAACCAGCCCGCCAGCCTTGCCGTGAATGCCGGGACGGGCGCGGCCTTCAGCGCGGGCGCATCGGGCAGCGCGCCGCTCGTCTATCAGTGGCAATTCAACGGCACCAATCTCACGAACGCCACCAATTCCAGCTACAGCCTGCTGGCGGTCCAGGCGTCCGATGCCGGGACTTACACTGTAAGCGTAACAAACCTCGCCGGTTCAGCGACCAGTTCCAATGCCATCCTGACTGTCATCGTTCCCCCCGTCATTACCAACCAGCCTGCCAGTCAGACCGTCAACGCCGGCAGTGATGTCACGTTGACTGTGGGAGTGTCGGGCAGCCAGCCTCTCAGCTATCAATGGCAGAAGTGGGGACGCAACCTTTCCGGGGCAACCGCCAGTGCCCTCTTTGTGCCCAGGACCCAACCGATCAATACTGGCAAATACTCCGTCATTGTGACCAACACCGCCGGCGTGGTCACCAGCGCCGTGGCGGTGTTGACGGTCACGCCCGCTCCGCCGCCTGCTCTAACCGGCGTCATCCAGGGCAGCAAAACCAACAAGCAATTTATCCTTTCCTTCCCTGCCAACCCCGGCCAGGCCTACGTGGTCCAGTACACCGGCAAGCTGGAAACCCACATCTGGACCACGTTAACCAACGTCACCGCCACCGGAACGACCGTGACCTGCTCCGATTCCGTCACCGATTGGCCGCGCCGCTTTTACCGCGTGCTCGTGGCCTCGGTGCTCCCCGAGCAGGTCCGGTTGACTGGCGCGCTCGCCGGTCCCCAATTCGTGCTCGCCTTCAACTCCACCTCCGGCAAAACCTACACGATCGAATACGAAGATCTCCCCGGTTCATGGTCAGTGCTGACCAATATCACCGCCGGTGCCACCAATGTAAGCTTCACCAACCCGGTGATCGGCCCCAAGCGCCTATTCCGCGTCAGCGCCCCGCCGGACTAAATAAACTCATTGATCAGGTTCTCCAGGAATTCCTGGCGTCCACTCGCATTGCGCGCGGCGTCTCCTTCCTTGAGCATGTACGTTTCGAGTTCATTGAACCCCGCCCGTCCCGATTCAATTTCCGCTCCAATGCCCGAATCCCACGACGCATAACGCTGCTTCACGAATTCCGCCAGGCGCCCGTCTTTGCGAATGGCGGCCGCAATCTTCAATCCGCGCGCAAAGGCATCCATTCCGCCGATGTGCGCGTGGAAAAGATCGATCGGCTCAAAACTTTCGCGCCGCACCTTGGCGTCAAAATTGACCCCGCCCGTGCTGAGTCCCCCGTACTTGAGCAGCGCCAGCATCGTATGCGTGGTGAGATAAATGCTCGTGGGAAACTGGTCCGTGTCCCAGCCCAGCAATTCATCGCCCGTGTTGGCATCGATCGATCCCAACGCCCCGGCCGCCCCGGCGACTTCCATCTCATGCTGCATCGTGTGCCCGGCCAGCGTGGCATGGTTGGTTTCCAGGTTGAGTTTGAAATGCGGCAACAAATCGTATTCGCGCAAAAAATTCAGGCAGGCGGCGGCGTCCGAATCGTATTGATGCTTCGTCGGCTCTTTGGGCTTGGGCTCGATGTAAAACTGGCCCTGAAACCCGATTTGTTTCTTGTAGTCCACCGCCAGATGGAGAAACCGCGCCAGGTGGTCCAGCTCGCGTTTCATGTCCGTGTTTAACAGAGTCGAATAACCTTCGCGCCCGCCCCAGAAAGTGTACCCCGCGCCGCCGAGTTCATGCGTGACCTCCAGGGCCTTCTTCACCTGGGCCGCCGCGAACGCAAACACATCCGCATTGCAACTGGTCGCCGCGCCATGTGCAAAACGCGGATTCGAAAACAGGTTGGCCGTGCCCCAAAGCAGCCTGATCCCGGTGCGCTTTTGCTCCTCCTTCAGCACCCTGACGACCGCGTCCAGGTTTCGGTTCGATTCGCGGAGATTGCCGCCCTCCGGTGCAACGTCGCGGTCATGGAACGCGTAGAACGGCGCGCCCAGTTTCTCCATGAACTCAAACGCCACGCGCGCCCGCCGCTGCGCATTCGGCACAGAATTGCTCCCGTCATCCCACGGACGCAGCGCCGTCCCGACGCCGAACGGGTCCGAACCCGCGCCGCGGAACGTATGCCAATAAACCACCGAGAAGCGCAGATGGTCCCGCATGGTCTTGTTCTCCACGCGCTGTGCCGGATTGTAATGCTTGAAGGCCAGCGGATTTTTCGATTTCGGACCTTCGTATTTGATTCCTGAGATGTTCTTAAACGCAGTTGCCATGATTAATTGGTTTTATCGGTTTAAATCAACCGATTGAAACGACCTCGCTATAAGACTGTCAGCCGTCGCCGCCTGCAATCAAAATGTCGTGATCACATGGCCGCAGCTCCATTGAAATCTTCGTAGGAAAATCCATCTGAACCAGATCTTGCTCCGCAAGCTCTCAAACAAACTCATCCCATCGTGCTCGTCCTCGTCGTCGTCCTCGATCTTTCTTCCCAGCGAACACTAATCGAGCACGACGACCAGAAGAACGCGCCTCCACGCAATCAGGCGTGTTTGTGTTCAGTGCCGCCACTGTTTCGCCGGAACCTCAGGCGACAGCAACTCGTTCTTCAAATCCTCGCGCGAACCAATGAAAACCGAGCGCACCAATCCCGGCGGAGTCGGCGTGGTCCAGTCGAGCGGGAAATCGTCCAGCCACGGTTGCGTGCGCGGAATGTATGCGTGAGCAAAATGTTTGCGCAACTCAGCCAACACCCACGGACGCGTCGGGCGGCAGCCCTTGCCGGAAACGGCCTGCGTCGGGTTCTCCGGGTCCTCGTCGCACAAGTTCACGTTCAAATCAGAGCCGTAGGAAACACACGTTTCCATCAACAGCATTCCCCGACACCGTTTCGCCATGAACTCGATGGCCTCGGCCGGGTTGTTCACGTGGTAAAGCAGGCCGTAGCAATACACGATGTCGAACTTTTCATCACCGGGCAGTTGCGGTTTCTCCATGTCCAATTCCCGCACCGTCAAATTGGGATAGCGCTCCCGCAAAACAGCCAGATTTTCCGCGCGCCCTTCCGTGACGGTCACCCGGCAGCCGCGATCAATGAAGAAATGCGTGTGATCCCCCGCGCCCGCGCCGACCTCCAGTACGGTCTTGCCTTCAATCGGCAACCCCAGGCTGGCGAGATGCTCCTGGCGTCGCGCGTTATGCCGCAGGCAGGCATACGAATGAAACGTCTCCAACGGCGCCGGATGGGCCGGCGGCGGTTCCGTCTTGAACTTCGAGATCCGGTAGCCCGTCGATTCAATGAACTTGTTGAACGTCTTTCGGCTGAATGTGTGTCGGAACATGGCGTTTAGTTGCCCGGCAATACGCGCCAGGCTCCGGCGAAGATGCCGGAACTGCACCCCATTTCGCAAGCTCTCAAACAAACCATCCCATCGTGCTCGTCGTCGGTAGGGCGCGTCACTCCGTGCGTGCCGATGGCGGGCAGAGGACTGCCTGCCCTACCGGGATAAGTTCTAAACCACCCATGGCCTCGGCATCCACGCGTACCCAGGCCCATCGGTCCGGACGTGCCCAAGCCCAGGGAACGGCATGTGATAACCCAGCAACAGCGTGCGGTCCGCGCTGGCTTGTTTGAACAGCTTGCGGCGGGTGTCAATCGCCTGGCTGGGATTTGTATCGTAAGTCATGGTCCATTCCGGATGCGGAAATTGCAGCGCGTGCAGATGCACCGCGTCCCCGATCACCAGCAGCTTTTCCTCCCCGCTGCTGACCAGGAAATAGCAATGGCCCGGCGTATGCCCGGGCGACGCGATCAACTCAACTTCCGGCGATACCCGTCCCGGCTCCTTCAATTCAAAACTCCCCTTCACCGCGCCCAGGACTTTTTGAATCCCGCTCAAACTCTGCGCTTTCATTTCCGGCGTTATCCGCACTCCCGAAAGGTCGGGCGCGCTGGCCGTCCAAAATTCCACCTCCTTGCGCGCGGCCACGATCCGCGCGGAACTGAACACCGGTTCATTGTTCTCATTCACCAAACCGCCGATGTGGTCGCTGTGGGCATGGGTCACGAAAATGGTTTTCACGTCTCCGGGCCGGATTCCGAGCCTGGCCAGGCCGCGCAGGAAATGTCCCATCGCCGGGCCGAACGCGTGCCCCGCGCCCGAATCGAACAGCATGACCCCCGACTTCCCTTTCACGACCAGCACATTGAGGCTGAGCGCGGCCCGGCTCGGCGGAAGAAAGTTGCGCTTCAACAACTCCTCGATCTCCTCCGGTTTGGCTTCCGGGGCAAACATGGGCTGGACGCTCGGCAGCCCCAGGAAACCATCATGCACGACGAAAGCGTCCAGATCGCCCAATCGAAACTGAAGAATCTCGGGATCCGCGGGATTATCCGCCGCCGCCGCCGTCTTCGCGTCCGGCGCAGGATCGGGATCCGCCGCCGCCCGGCGGGAGCCCAAGCCAAATGCGAGCAATGACAAGCCGGTTAATCCAGTGCGTTGAACGAAGGTTCTGCGATCGATATTCATGGTAGTGTACAAGTTTTTAGCTCGGATCGGCTGGCGGAGATTCTAGCCGCATTCGCCGAAAGAATCAACCGGAGCGAAGGGCCTGTGTCGGTAGAGCGCGTCACTCCGTGCGCGCCGACGGCGATAGAGGACTGCCCGCCCTGCCAAGATCAGGTTCTAACGTAATATTCTTCGCCGAAACGAAACCTCCGATGCTTAAACGGCGTTCAACTCCGCAGCGACTTGAAAAAAATCGTCGTCGCGCACGGCCTCCCATCCGGCCACAACGCGTAATTCGGAATCTCCCCGCAACGCTCCCAGCCTTGCCGCGCATATAAACGCTCCGCATCGCTGCCCGTGACCGTATCGAGCACCAGCAGCGTCCTGCCGGCGGCGAGAGCGCTCCGCTCGGCGGCGGCCAGCAAAGCCGTCGCCACTCCCCGCCGGCGCGCCCGTCGATGCACCAGCATCTTCGCGACATCCCCGCGATGCGGCTGATTCTCCGGCACATTCAAAATCACCTGCGCCGTGCCGACAATCGTTCCCGCTTCGTCTTCAGCCACGATTACGATCCGCTCCCCGCGCGCCAAACTCGCGGCCACGCCCCGCCAGAACGCCTCCGCCTTCGCTCGCGTCATCGGAAACATGAAACTGACCGACGCGCCGCCCTCCACGCAATCGATCAACACATCACTCAACCCCTGTATTTCGCGCTCACCCATGGTCTGCAAACATCGAATCTGAATACCACTGGGCAGTTTCATTTCATTTCCTGAATGCACACACGCGAACGCTTGATTGCGACGGTCACACAGTTGGCACGTTGCAGCCGACCCGCACTTCGCTGCGGCCCTTCAATCTTTGGGACTGGCCATTGGTCATCGATTGGGCCCTGGACATTCCGACGCTCCGCGCCGGCTACGTCCATAGTTGCCGATCCAGCGTACGGAACTGAATAGCCTCGGACACATGCTCACTCGCCAGGTTTTCGCTTCCGGCCAGATCCGCGATTGTGCGGGCCACTTTCAGAATGCGGTCATACGCGCGGGCGCTCAGGTGCATGTCGGCCATTGCGAATTTCAGCAGTTCAACCGTTGCCTCATCAATCGCGCAATACGCCTTCAATTCGCGCGCGCCCATGCGGGCGTTGCATTTGACCTTGGGTTTCCCGGCGAAACGTTTTTGCTGCCGTTCGCGCGCCGCGATAACCCGCTCGCGAATCTGCGCGGAGGTTTCGCCCGTGCGCTCCGAACTGATCTCGCGGAACTTGACCTGCGGCACTTCGATGTGCAAATCAATGCGATCGAGCAGCGGGCCGGAGATGCGGCCCAGATAATTTTGGATTTCGCGCGGCGAACTGCGCGATTCGTGCGGCATCTTCCCATCGGGGCTTGGATTCATCGCCGCCACCAGCATGAACTCGGAAGGAAAGGTCACGGTCCCCGCCGCCCGCGAAATGGTGACGCGGCCTTCCTCGACCGGCTGGCGCATCGTTTCGAGCACGCTGCGCTTAAACTCAGGTAATTCATCCAGAAACAGCACACCATGATGCGCGAGCGAAATTTCGCCTGGCGTCGGATTGATGTTTCCACCCAACAAACCGGCATCAGAGGCGGTGTGATGTGGGGAACGGAAAGGCCGTTGCGTCACCAGCGCCTGACCGGGCCTGAGCAGGCCGACGATGCTATGAATTTTCGTCGTCTCGAGCGCCTCTTCCAGCGTCAACGGCGGCAGGATCGTCGCCAGCCGCTTGGCCAGCATCGATTTGCCCGTGCCCGGCGGGCCGATGAGCAGCACGTTGTGCCCGCCCGCGGCGGCAATTTCCAGCGCGCGCTTCACCGATTCCTGCCCTTTGACCTCGGCGAAATCCATCTCTTCATCATGTGGGTGCGAAAACATTTCGCGGACGTCCACCTTCGTCGGCGAAATCTTGATCTCGCCTTCCAGAAAACTCGCCGCTTCGCGCAGGTTTTGCACCGGGATGACCCGCAAGCCCGCCACCACGGCCGCTTCGGCTGCATTTTCCGCCGGAACCAGGACGCCGACCTTGCCATCGGCGCGCGCCCGAAGCGCCACCGGCAAAATCCCCTTCACCCGGCGAACCGCGCCATCCAATGCGAGCTCCCCCACGATCACGAAATTGTCCAATTGATCCGTCTCGATCTGCTCGCTGGCCGCGAGCATCCCGATCGCAATCGGCAAATCGAAGCTCGGCCCCTCCTTCTTCACATCCGCCGGGGCGAGATTGATCGTGGTGCGGCCAAACGTGAACTTGAAACCGGAATTCGTGAGCGCGGTAACGACGCGGTCCCGCGACTCCTTCACCGCCGCATCCGGCAGCCCCACCACGACGAGCAAAGTATCCCCCCAGCCCGCGTTGACCTCGACCTCAACCGGGTAAGCCTCAATGCCGTTCACGGCCGCCGAACAGACCTTGGCTAACATGGCCAAATTTATCCCCGATTCGGACGCCCACCGCAAGCCGTGGTTTTGGCCGTGGTAAAATCAAACCAAATCGCCAAATGTTTCAAAGGAGTTCCTTTCGACGAATGTCAAACCGTTAAAGGTCCGGCGCACGGCCGGGCATTTGAAACGCGCTCGCCGGTAGTTTAGAGTTGTAAACACCACGCTCTCCGTGCTGCGTTCAGCGCCGCTAACTGCGAGGCAACGAATATCGGCTACGGAGTGCCAAGTGAAACCTGCGTTGATTCGCTGGATTTGTGGAAGCCGAAGGCCGAGTTGAAGCTTTTGTTCCAGGAAGCCGAACCGCTGAAGGTGCCCTGCGCCTGCCCGGTGTAAATTCCATGGAAAACAATCTTCTGACCCTGCCTGGTCACTTCGATGGTAAACTCGCCGGTTTGGTTTTTCCCCGCTCCTGAAAAGCTGTCCCGGCTGTTCTCCTTGAGCTCGAGCGCTTCGCAATGAAGCTGCGCGGCAAGATGGTTTCGAATGCGATCCATGCCGGCAGTGGCGGAGGTTTCGTGGACATGGACGCAACCGGATGAAACCAGGAGCGGCAACAGAACCAGGAATCTCAAGGCGCGCATGATGAGGCTTGACTACATCGGACCTTGAGTTCGTGCAAGGACATTCAGGATTTGCTCCTGGGGCTTGAACTTGGGAGCTTTTCGGGTGTTTGGAGCTTGGTGGCTGGTGTTTTCACAGATCATGCAATGAACGCGGGCTGACCTTGTAATACTTTTTGAATTGACGCGTGAGATTTCCCTGCTGCCTGAAACCCGCTGTAAAAGCAGCTTCCTTGACCAGCCTGCCTGTTGCCAGAAGCTGGCGTACGATGTTCAAGCGGTTGGAAGTCATCCAGAAGTGAGGCGAATGGCCAAACTTGGCGCGGAAATATCGCCGCAATTGCCGCTCCGTCACGCCGGCTTGTTCTGCCAAAATCCCAACGCGATACCCGGCGCGTTCCGAGCGATCTCTCCAATCGGTAATCTGGTCCAGTCGGCTGCTCATGATTCTCGAGGCATTATTGATTCCTTAATTAATACGTAACGAACGGGCTCAATCTTTCAAAAATCTTCCCGTTCTCGCCTTTTGTTTCCAACCGCCTCGCTATTAAAAGCTTCCGGGCCCTTTGAAAACCACATCGCCAAATCCTCGCAGCACTCGGAAGTTCGGCCGGGCGAATTGCGCCATCCGGGATTGACGAGGAACGATTGAACCGCGACAAATTGAATCAATGAAAGACACGTTGAAGACGATTCCTGGTTCCATCACCGCTCCGCAAGGATTCCTTGCCTCGGGTGTTTTTTGCGACATCAAGCGGCTCGGCACCGGCAAAGGTTCGAACAAGGGAAAGAAGCGCGACCTGGCGCTGATTCTTTCCGAAGTGCCCGCCACCGTGGCCGGCCTGTTCACTACGAGCCAGGTGTGCGCCGCGCCGGTCAAAGTCAGTCTGCCGCGCGCCCGCAAAGGCCGGGCTCAAGCCATCGTGGTCAACTCCGGCAACGCCAACGCCTGCACCGGCGCGCAGGGCCTGCGCGATGCCCGCGAAATGGCTGCCATCGCCGCCCGGATTTTTCGTTTGCCCGCCGAGTCTGTGCTCGTGGCCTCGACCGGACGCATCGGGGTTCCCTTGCCAATGCCCAATGTCAAACGGGGCATTCAGGCCGCCGCGGGTTTGTTGAACACTTTTCCTGAAAGCGCGCAGCATGCCGCCGAAGCCATCATGACCAGCGACACGCGCCCGAAAGAAATTGCGGTGGAGTTCGAGTTGGATGGGCGGGTGGTCCGCATCGGCGGCATCTGCAAGGGTGCGGGCATGATCCAGCCGGGCATGAGCCCGACCGGCGCTCGTCCGGCGAGCGCGCCCCGGCAAGGCTTGCACGCCACCATGCTCTGCTTTCTCACCACGGACGCCGCCATTGATTCGAAGGCGTTAAAAGCCGCGCTCGCCGAAGCGGTCGCGAACAGCTTCAATCGCATCACGGTGGATGGAGACATGAGCACGAACGACACGGTGATTTTGCTCGCCAACGGCCTGGCGGAAAATCCGCGGATGGTCGCAAACGCTGGGAAGGGTTCAAAAGCGCACTTGGCAATATTCCAAACGGCCCTGAACCACGTCTGCCTGGAACTGGCCAAAATGATCGTGCGCGACGGCGAAGGAGCCACCCGCTTCGTAACCGTTCACTTGAGCGGCGCGAAATCGTTTGCCGACGCAGATGCGGCCGCGCGCGCCGTGGCCAACAGTTCGCTCGTGAAGACCAGTTGGTTTGGAGGCGATCCGAATTGGGGCAGGATTTTGGGCGCGCTCGGCTATTCCGCCGCTGAGATCGTGGAGGAAAAGATCGATGTCGCGTACAGCGCGCCCGGCAGTTCGAAACTGCTTTACGCATTGAAACGAGGCCAGCCAACCGGGACTTTCTTCGACTCGCTTTGCAAAATGGCCGCCCAGAAAGAGTTTGATCTGCACATCAACCTGAACCTTGGGAAGGCCAAAGCGGTGATTTACGCCAGCGATTTGACCGAGGAATATGTTGAATTCAACAAAGGAGACGTCAGCGATCCAGCTTCGCTGGGAGGATGATCCGTTGATACCGGCGAGCTTGTTCGTAAAAAGTGGAAATCTTATCCGACCTCATCCCCATCAGGCGCTTGGCCGGCCAGCAAGAAGGTTTTGACCAATTCGCCCTCGCCGCAAACTGTAAAGGCGGAAAATCTCTTGAACCATTTTCCAGCCGGAACCTCGGGTTCGGTGTCCAGCCAATGTGCCAGCAGCATAAGCTGTTCGTGGGAAATGCTTCTTTGACGCACTCGCGTCAGGAGATGGACAAGCAGCCGCTCGGGAGGTTTTCGCGGCGGATTTTAGGCATCGGCTTGCCGGCCGTAGAAGCCAAGCACAATCTCCGCCTGCAAACGGTCCGCTTCGACAGGATCTTTCGCCTCCGCCATTTGCTTTGCCAATTCACCCAACTCCGCAGGGGTGAGCGGGCGGGCTTCCCCAGCTTTTCGGACAAAATCGATGACCCGATTCTGTTCCGCACGAGGCAGCCGCTTGATCTCTTCGATAATTTCCACCGCTGTCATGTCGCAAGTGTACGCGACGGAGTGTTCTGATGCAAGTCGAAGGGGAGGAACCGCTTGGGAAGACTTGGGACGGCGAATAACCGCCTAGGGGAGCAAATCAATGTCGGTTCCCGCGCACACTTCTCTGTTACACACTATTTTTCTCATTCGGTGCAGGCAAAGGAGGCAACTGGCTCACTTCTCCGCCGCCGCTTCGACGGCTTCGCGGATCGTTTGCTTGAACTTATCGACGCCTTCGTCGAACGCGGCGGCGATTGGCAGCACGGGGGTTTTGCGAATCTTGCGTTTGAACTGCTTCAGGTTCGCCTCGGCGGCGGGTTCGTCCATTTTGTTGGCCACGACGAGGCGCGGCTTTTCCAACATGGCCGGGTCGTATAGCTCCAGTTCCTTGAGCACTTGTTTGTAATCGTCCCAGGGAAGGCGGGCGTCGGTGCCGGCCATGTCGAGCAGGATGACGAGAACCTTGCAGCGTTTGATGTGGCGCAAAAAAGCGTGTCCGAGTCCGACGTTGTTATGCGCGCCTTCGATCAAACCGGGCACGTCGCACACCGTGAGACGGTGGTAATCCGGATATTCCACGATGCCGATTTGCGGATGCAGCGTGGTGAAAGGATACGGCGCGATCTTTGGCCGGGCGTGCGAGATGGCGGTGAGCAGGGTGGATTTCCCCGCGTTGGGATAACCCACCAAACCGACCTCGGCGATCAACCGCAGTTCCAACAGATACTCGCCCTCTTCGCCGGGTTCACCGGGCTGCGCGAAGCGCGGTGTTTGGCGGCGCGCGGTGGCGAAGTTGCGATTGCCCAGGCCGCCGCGTCCGCCTTTGCAAAGCACAAACTGCTGGCCGTGTTCGGTGAGATCGGCCACGAGTTCCGCACCCTCCATGGACGGCGCGCTGCCGGACTTTTCTTCAGGTTCGGCGCTCAAATCAATTTCCATCGCCCGCTCGGTCCCGGAATGGCGGATCAACGGCCGTTTGGTCGTGCTAAGAATCGGACGCGCGGGCGCAGGTGATTCTTCTTCGTCTGCCTCCGGCAAAGTGGCCGTGGGCAGTTTCCAAACCAGCGTGCCGCAAGGAACTTTGACAAGCAGATCCTGCCCCGCGTGACCGTCCATGCCTTTACCCATGCCGGCCTCGCCAACCTGGGCAATCAAGCGCGGCACATAATACTGCGCGATGAGATTGTTGAGATCGTGATCGGCTTGCAGGATGACGCTGCCGCCGCGCCCGCCGTTGCCGCCGCTGGGACCGCCCTTGGTGATGTAGGCCTCGCGATGAAACGCGACGCAGCCTTTGCCGCCGTGTCCGGCACGGGCGTATACTTTGATTTGATCGATGAACATGTCAGATGCGCCGCCTCAACCACGGTCTGCCAAAAGCACTGTCGCGGCAAATGGAAAATGGCCCAATAAAAAAGGCGAGGCTGAAAGCCTCGCCCGACGATTTGCGAAAGCCGTCTAATTGTTCGAATTGACCACGCCACTGCCATTGCCGTTCCCGCTCACCGGAGCGGCGGCGGCGACGATGTTGACGCGCTTGCTGCCTTTGTCGAAATGAACTTTGCCGTCCACGAGGGCGAACAGCGTCCAATCGCGGCCAGTGCCGACATTCGCACCGGCGGAGAACTTGGTGCCACGCTGGCGGACCAGAATACTGCCGGCGGTGACGAACTCGCCGCCGTAACGTTTCACGCCCAGGCGCTTGCTCGCGCTATCACGGCCATTCCTAACGCTTCCTTGACCTTTCTTGTGTGCCATAAACTAAGCCTTGATTTCCTTTATTTTGACAACGGTTAACTCCTGACGATGGCCCACAGTTCGATGATATCCCTTGCGGCGTTTCATCTTGAACGCGATTTTCTTTTCACCGCGCTTGTGCTCCACGACGTCGGCGACCACGCTGGCCGCGGCCACAGTGGGAGAACCCACAGTGAGCTGCCCATCTTTATTGACCAGTAGGACCCGGTCAAAAGTGAACGGCTGCCCGGCTTCCACGTCCAGGCGCTCGATTTCCAGCGTATCGCCCGCGGCGACACGATATTGCTTACTACCAGTTTCCAATACGGCGTACATAATAAAATCTATCCCTTCAAAAGGGACGGATAACTAAGCAAACCATGACGAGGGTGTCAACCCCTCATTTTTCGCCTAATCTGCTTTTTCAGCATACAACATACCGCATTCCACCCCATTTGCCAGTGGCCCCCGGCGAACCCGTATGCCAACCAAAAAACGACACTAGATACTGATAATAAACAGCTTACAACCTATTTAAGGCCCGGGTCTCCTGGCCCCCTCACCACCCTGGGCCGGCAAACTGCGAAAAATAGGGTCGTCCATTGCGCCAACCCGAGGCAATCGCATCGAAGCATCAGAGCGAAGGCGGATCCTAGTCGTCGTCCCCGACCCGAAAGTAGGGCCGACCCGGCGCCCTGCCGCCTGAAGGCGGGACTCCATGCTTTACTCCCTTCGAAGCCGGGCACGAGGACGATTGAACGCGGAAAGGTCAGTGCTCAAAAACTCAGTATCCGGAACAGATTGCTTTCCTCATCCGTCCAGAGCCCGATTCGAGGTGAATAATTGCCGCGCGCCCCCGTGGCCTCGGCGATCCCCGGCAGGTTCAGGAATTCTTTGTTGTTCGAAAGCAACACCCAATCCGATTCGTACACACAGCCGGATTCAGCATCGATGTCATTCCCTTCCAGCGCGTCATCCTCGATCAACGCAGCTTTCAGGCCCAGGTGATCGGCCAACCGCATGACGACCGGTTCGAGCCGAAGGTAACGATTGGAGATGTGGACGGCGATCACGCCATCGGGCTTGAGATGGCGCAAATAAACCTGAAAGGCTTCGCAAGTCAGGAGGTGCACGGGAATTGCGTCGCTGCTGAAGGCGTCCAGTGCGAGGATGTCGAACCGCTGGACTGGTTCGCGTTCGAGTGAAAGGCGGGCGTCCCCGGGAATGATGTCAATCTTCGCCGCGCTGTCAGCTAAAAATGAAAATCGGGTTTCCGCCAGCCGCCGCACTGCCGGGTTGATTTCGTAAATGCGAAAGTAATCGCCAGCCTTGCCGTAGGCCGCCAGGGTGCCCGCCCCAAGACCGACCAGTCCGACCGTACGGTTGCTCTGGCGCGGAAAAAATCTCAGCGCGCGGCCGATGCCGCTGTTGCTGGTGTAGTAACTCGTGGGGAGACGGCGCTTGTCTGCGGCAATAAATTGCAGGCCGTGCGTGGTATCGCCGTGTTCCAGTGTGAAGTGCCGGTATTCCGGATCGTCCGCGCCGGAATCGACGACTTTGAGGACGCCATAAAAATTGCGCGAGATTTCGACCGCATTCAGCAGGCTCGCATGCGCGTCACGGTAGAAGCCCCAGCCGAGGCCCGTGAGCAAGATCAGGATCAGCGCCCACGCCCAGCTTGGGCGGCCCCGATGCAGCCGGCTCCGGACATCCACGAAGAGCAAGGCGGCGATCAACAACGCAACGGCGGACAAGCCGGCGTGCAGCTCGAAATAATTCTTGAAAATCAACGGCGCCAGCACTGCCACGAAAACTCCCCCGAACGCGCCGCCTGCCGAAATCATGAGGTAATAACCGGTGAGTCGTTCGGCCGGGGGCCGCAAGCGATAGACTTCGCCATGACAAACCATGCAACAAACGAACAGCGCCATCAGATGGATGACGATTTCTGTGGACCTGGGGCAGGCTTCGCCTTTCTGCAACAACCATGCAACTGGACGGAGCCAATGTTGAGTGGGCGCCGGAAGACTGTTGCCCAACATCAGCCAAAGCACCGCGGCAAGCGCGAGCACGAACGCGGGCAGCCACAAAGGACGCCAATACCATCGCTCGTTGTCGAAACTAATGATGAACGACAGCAGGTACAAGCCCAGCGGCAGCACCCACAGAAAAGGAATCACCGCGATGTCCTGGCAGATTTTGTTCGTCACCGCGAGCAACAGCACCGAACTGCATGCGGGCAAGGCGAACCACCACCAACGCCGGCTGTTGCTCTCCACGTTTGACTCATAGCAGCCGACGTGAGGAGTCTCTGGACTTTCTTTTAGAGAAGTTGGAGTCTCTTGACGTCGGCTGCTGCCATCTTTTGAATCCACTCCGGCTCGATTCCAAACAATCGCGCCGCACCAGGCGGCCAGCGCCGCGAATACACCAAGCCCGATTGACCACCAACCGGCTTGGGCACGGCGGGCCAGATTCGGCTCGATGAGGACCGGGTAGGCCGCCAGCGCAAGCAGCGAACCCGCGTTCGACAAGGCATAGAGCCGAAAAGGCGGCACGCCCGGGCAGGCACGGCTGAACCACGCTTGCAGCAAAGGCCCGGTGGCCGACAGCACCAGGTAAGGCAACCCGAGGCACGCGAAGAGCAACAGCAGGATGCGCGCGGCTGGTGAATTGCCGTCCAAAGGTTTCCAATGATCGCCGGGCGTGATGGGCAAACATAACAGCGCCCCGGCGAGCAGCAGCAGGTGCAGGCATACTTGCGGGCGCGCCGCCAGCTTGCGAATGCTCAGGTGAGCATAGGCATAGCCGCCGAGCAGGAGCACCTGGAAAAAAAGCATGCAGGTTGTCCACACGGCCGGACCGCCACCAAACCACGGCAGGATGAATCGGGCCATCACCAGTTGCACCAGGAACAGCAGAAACGCCCCCGTGAAAATTGCCAGGCCGAATGGAAGCATGCTTCGGCGGGATGCTAATGGCTGGTCCGCGCCCTAGCAATGGCGAATCAGGATGCGGGTTTGGTGAGAACAGCACACCGCACCGTCCCTGCCTTCCGAGTAAGAACAGAGTTGAGCTGCGCTCTAAATAATCGCAAATCCGCACTTTTACGGAATTTGTTTTCCGTACTAAACGGCGAAGCCATCCCAGGCCGCCTATGCCATAATTTGACGGATTCATCGAGTCTGAATCAATGCCGAGCGGACCGGACAATCTGCGGCGCTCGCGCTGTAGCCTGCAAATTGGATGAACCGGCGTTGGGTCGAATCATGGCAAACGCCGACAGAACAAAAATCGTTTGAATACTGGCACTTATTCGCGGCCTGCTTTGGCCGCAATTGGGCTTCTGCTAATCTCCTTCCTGGTTGCTGCTGGCAACGCCGGAGCAGCGAGCTGTTTTGCGCCTCCAAGCGGGTTGGTCGATTGGTGGCCCGGTGATGGGAATGCGACGGACATCGTGGGCACCAACAACGGCGTGCTCCAGACCGGGGCGATCGCCAGCGCGCCGGGTTTCGACGGCACGGCTTTTAGTTTCGATGGCCTCAGCGGGTTCGTTCAGTTTCCGGACGCGCCGGCATTTCATCCTGCCGTTTTTACGGTCGAGGCCTGGGTGAATTTCAGGTCCCTGGATTCATCAGGCAACGGCGCGCCGGCGGGCCAGCAATACATCGTCTTCAAACAAAACACCCGGAATGACAATTTCGAAGGCATCAACCTTTCCAAGGGGCGCGGCACCGGAGACTTTTTTATCTTTGGCGTCAGTTCCGCCTCCGGCCAAGCGGCGGAGTTGCACTCCTCCACGTTGGTGGTTACCGGGGCCTGGTACCATGTGGCGGGGGTGCGCACCTCGAATTCCATACAGCTTTACATCAACGGCCAGTTACAGGCCCAAACCAACGTCAGCTTCCCGCAGGATTACGGCACGCTCCCGCTTTTCTTCGGCACCTCGGGCCAATCTTTTTGGGATCGCAAGCTCAACGGATGGCTCGACGAAGTCTCACTCTACAACCGGGCTCTTTCCTCGAATGAAATCGCGTCGATCTACGCCGCCGGGGCCGCTGGCAAATGCAAAGCCATAGCCGTCGCAACACAGCCCCAAAGCCAGACCGTACCGCCGGGCGCGACTGTCAGTTTCAATGCCGGCATCTCCGGCACTCTGCCCATCGTTTACCAATGGCAGCGAAACGGAACGAACCTGAATGACGCCGGGAATATTTCCGGCAGTGCTTCGAATGTGCTGACGTTGACGAACGTTCAAACCAACAATTCGGCCGGCTATTCGCTTATTGCCACAAACATTTCCGGTTCGGTCACCAGCGCCGTCGCAACGTTGACGGTCGATCCCACGCTCGTCGCTCCGACCATCACCAATCAACCCGCCAGCCAATCGGTTTCGGCCGGAACGAACGTGGTTTTCACCGTGGGCGCAACCGGCGGCGGCAACGCGCTCGGATACCAATGGCTGTTGAACGGCGTGGGCCTGAGCGATGGCGGTCAATTCAGCGGCACCGCGACTCCCACGTTGTTGATCACTTACGTCCTGCCCGCCAACGCGGGGAACTACTCGGTGGTGGTGACTAATTTTATTGGGTCGGTCACCAGTGCCGTTGCCACGTTGACCGTGAGTGCCCCGACTGGTTGCCTGCCGATGCCGTCGGGTCTGGTGGGTTGGTGGCCCGGAGATTTTGGCGGCCAGGATGTCATCGGAACCAACAACGGCACTCTCCAGGGCGGAGCGACCAGCGGCGCGCCGGGAGTGGTGGGCGGAGCTTTCCACATGGATGGCACGAATGGGTATGTGCAAATCAACAACGCGCCGGAACTCAACCAGAGCGTGCTCACGGTGGAATGCTGGGTGCGCTTCGATCAATTGGACACGCCGGGCACCTCGACGGTGGGCGCGCAATATATCGTTTTCAAGCAAAACACCCGCAGCGGCAACTTTGAAGGCATCAACTTGTCCAAACATCGTTACGGCTACGACCTGATCGTGTGGGAGGCCAGTTCCGCGTCCGGACAAGCCACCGAACTGCGGTCAACCACTGCCATCACCAGCAATGTCTGGTACCACCTGGCCGGCGTGCGGGGAAGCAACTTCATGGAGCTGTACGTCAATGGCCGCCTGGAGGTCCATACGAACATTAATTATCCCCAGGATTACGCGGCCCTGCCGCTTTATTTCGGCACCTCAAACGAAGCCTACTGGGATCATAAACTTTCGGGATCGATCGACGAAGTCTCGCTCTACAACCGGCCCCTGACCTCGAATGAGATCGCCGCCCTTTACCTGGCCGGCAGCGCGGGCAAATGCAAGGGACCCGCCATCACCGCGCAGCCAACGGGCGGGCTGCTTTATTGGGGCGGAAATACCACGCTTAACTCCGGCGCCTCCGGTGTGAATCCCCTCGCCTTGCAGTGGCTGAAGAACAACGTGCCCGTACCGGGGGCGACGAACGCCTCATTGCCGCTGACGAACATCCAATTAACCGGTGCGGGGAGTTACAGTTTGATGGCCAGCAACGCTTATGGAATCGCGGCCAGCAGCCCGGCTTCCATCAGCGTCAAGCTGGCCGACGTTTCCTGGGCTCGCTCGACGGCGGGCAATCAGCCAGGTTTTGGATTGAACATCGGCGGCCTCTCCAACCAGACCTACGGCATTCAATATTCACCTGATCTCGGACGATCCAACAATTGGTTTGGGTTGACCAACCTCACACTCACCTCGACAAGCAACCTTTGGATCGACCCGCAACCGCCGACGCAACCAAAGCGCTACTATCGCGTCGTGCCAGGGCCAATTTCCATCCCGTAAGAGCCGCCACGCTGATCCGCCTCGAACGTTCTCCGGCCCGTACGCAAACAGAGACATCGCGCTACGATGTCCCTGCTGGTAAAACAAAATACGTCTGTGCCGCCTCAGCTCTTCTTCGCTTCACGCTTGGCTTCCCAATCCCGCTCGACCGGGTTGCCGTTGCGCTCCATTTCCGTTTTTCCCTTGATCGTATCGTCGGTGATCTTCCCGTGATATTTGATCGTCATTTTCCCATTCTGGGTTTCACGACTGACGTTGAATGAAACCTCGTCGCCATTAACCTTGCCCTCTTCGATGTCGGTTGAACTAACTTCGCCGCCACGTCCGGGAGCCATGACTTTGCCCGTCACTTTATCACCCTCGACTTTCAACTTGAGGGTATTGGTGCGATCCGGCCCGCCATTGCGGCCAGGGATTGTCCACACCCAGGTGCCGGTGGGGTCCGCTTTTTTGTCTTCGGCTCGGGTTTGAAAGGCGCTCAGCACAGTCAGTGCGCAGATTCCTAACGTAATGAAGGGTAGGGCGAAGGTTTTTCTTTTCTGTTGCATACGATGTTTGCGTTGGGTTTTGGTTTATGATCTCCTCCTCCCATGGAAAGCATGCCGCGGCAGACTTTCAAAAAGGCGAGGTCAAATCTTTGACGCTTCCCGGCAGGGAAAGGTTACACCGCGGAGGTGAACCTATCATCGCAGGATTATAACCAGCTTGACATCAGCAGGTTAGACTAGTTCAACGAATTAGCCGAAAGCCCGGTTACGGCCCCTGTTGAATGGCCCGATAGAAGCGGCGCGGGAAATTGGTTGCGCCCGGGTCCACGAGGTCCATGAAATTGGAAGGGGCCACATTGGTGCTCACCGGAGTCCAATTAATGAAATCCGTCGAGGCTTGAAGCACGTAACTCTTGCCTTGGAGGCCGGACACGCGCAGATCAAACGTGCCGTTCGTAAAAGAGCCCGGCGCGACAAAAGCCGGTGGCAAAGCGGACAGCGGATACAACTGGCTCTGCGGGATGTTAGTCGTCGCGGTGGAGGGACTGCTCCAGGCAAGCTGCGCGATCGCGCCTCCTCCCTGCTGAAAATATTCCATGTCGATGGTGTACATCTGTCCTGCCTGCAAACCGATCGACCCGCCCCACGTCGTCGGCGACTGCGGCACCCAATGGTCGATCAGCAACTGGCCGTTCACCCAAAGTCGGACGCCATCGTCCGTGGTCGTGAAAAAGGTATAGGTCTCGTTGAACAGCGGCTGCACCAGCCCCGTCCAGCGAACGGTATAGTTCGCCGTGGGGATGCTCGGATCAGGCGAAACCGTGTTCCAGTTGAAATTGATGGTGGCATCGGTGCGGACCAGCGGCGAACCGGTGAACGGGCTGGTGAAAAGCGTATTCGCGTAATACTGGCCCAACAGGCCGGTGCCATGGCCAAGCGTGGAGCTGTTGTAAAAGGTCGCAATGGTGACGGTGCCATTCGGCGCTCCGGGCACCGTGGCCATCGCTTGAACGGCGGCATTGCTCGTGAGGATAAATGATCCCGTGTAAAGGATTGAGTTCGTCGTCGGCGCGGAACCATCCAGCGTGTAATAGATCGAAACACCTGGCGCGGCGTCGGTAATCGTGATGCTGACGGAGTTCGTGAAAACCCCGCCGTTGGGAACGATCATTGGCGGCGTGAGAAAGATGCCGCTGCCGTAAACCGCCAGCGAACCCGCCATGTTCAAATACACCTTGCCGTTGGCAACCGTCGGCACGCTCCACTTCACTCCCGCGCCCGGATTGTCGCGCGTGGAATTCTGGCTGGTGTTGTAAAGTTCCTGCGTGAGGTTGGTGGCATTGTACGCGTGCAGCACCGACGAGTTGATGGCCCAGACAATCGCATTGTTGGTTCCATTGGCGGAAATGCTGGGCGATTGCCCACCGAGGCTGGCGGGAGTCTGTGTAATTGGGGTGGTGTTGATGACGGCGTTGGAGATCGCAAATGCCTTGATGTGATCACTGGTGCCGCCGCAATAAATCATGCCGTTGAAATAGCCGGGCGTGCTCCACATGCCTCCGACCGCATTGATGGCCGCTTGCACGATCTGGCTGTCGCTGTTGCCCGTGTTGAACTTGCCCAGGTTGTCGCGGTCCACCAGGTACAACGTGCCGTTCTTGCCCGTAGCCACGAGCAAATGCGGATGCGCCACGCTGCCCACCGAATCCGGCAGGAGGATCTGCCCGGCGGAGCCAAGATCCAGGTCAGCCAGGTTCATGGCGAGCTGGTCGTGTGGCGTGAAGTAATCCGCCAGCGCCAGCCCGTTGGTCGTCGAGAGCTTGATCAGGCTGTCGCCAAAAACGGCGTGCGCGGCATCGAAATTGCCGTTGCCGCTTTCCAGGTAAAGGTTTCCTGCGGCATCAACGGCTGGTCCGCAGCCCGCCTGCCAGAACCCGCCGCCCGAGCCGTTGGGATTCGCGTTCCAGATTCCCGTCTGGGCCAGCGTGTAGGCATTATAGGAGAACACCCAGCCGTGATACGGCGGATAGTCGAAGTGGCCGGTAAACGGAACGTAAACCGTGCCGTTGTTGAACGCGAGCGAAGCGCGTTGGTGATGTTTCAATTGCACGAACGGCAAGACCCCGTTGATGCTGCCGTCCCCCACGCCCGGAACGCTTCCCTGAATAAGCACCGGGCCGCCAAACTTTTCAGCCCCGGTCGCCACGTCCAGCACATGCAGCCGGTTGTAAAAATTCGTCACCCCGCCCGCGATCTCCTTGGTGATCGCCACCAAATAAATGGTTCCCGACGCCGGGTCGATGACCGGCGTGCCGGTGATGCCGAGTTCAGCGCCAACGAACCCGCCGGCAATGCTCGCAAGGTCCGCCGTGGCATTGACGGTGAAAATCCCCGCGCCGGGATTGATGAAGCTCACCTGCCAGAGCGGCAGGCTGTTGGCCCCGGCGTTGCTGTCCGCGTCGAAGGCATAAACGCTGTCATGCTCGGTGGCGCCGAACACCACGTTGTGCATTCCCTTGCCGGGGATGTTTACATTGGGCAGCACCAGCGGCTGGCCGATCATATTCCCGTCCAGAATGCAGGAGAACAATTTCCCGAACGAGTTGGTGTTGACGTTCGCGAGCGTCAGGACCGTTTCGTTCGTATTCGCTCCCCCGCGCGTGTTGTCGTTGCGATAGGTCAGCACGGACACGAGCGCGGGCGGCGGCGGATTCGTGACCGGGGTGGTGAAGCTTTGCGCCGGAGAAGCCCAACTTGCCCCCGCCGCGTTCGATGCCTGGGCCGAGAAATAGTAGGTTGCGTTCGGCGATAGTCCACTGATCACCCGGGCGAAGCGCCCCACTTGCGTGCCCAGCCCGATGCTGTTCGCCCAGGCGCCGGGAGTGGTGCCGCCATTCGACGGGCCGTAATAAAGAGTAACGGTGGGCGCGTCGTTTCCGAGCGAGAGCACCTGCCCCGACAGCAACGCCGAGGTTGTCAGGATGTTCGTCGCGGGCAGGTTGGCCAACCCGGCGAGCGCGGCTGAAGCCGTGGTGAAAGTCTGCGAAGGCGTCGCCCAGGTGGTGCCGGCGGAATTGACCGCCACCGCCGTATAGTAATAAGTCGAGTTGGGGGACAGGCCTGCGACCGTTTGCGCGAACGAACCGGTTTGCACGCCCAGCACCACATTCTGCGCCCACGCAGCGGCGTTGGTTCCGCCATCGGTCGGCCCGTAATAAATCAAGATCTCCGGCGAATTGCCGCCGGTGGAAAGCACGGTGCCGGTCAGCGTCGCCGCCCGGGTCTGGATGCCGACAGGAGCGGCATTGGCCACCGTCGGCGGCGTGACGGGACCATTCGTTACTCCGCCGCGAATTCCGCTCAGGGCATAAATCGCCGTGGCGCCGACTCCCGCCGCTTCGTTGAAAGTCACGCTGGCCAGCGGTTTGTTGGTCGCACCCAGCAGCGCAACCAGATCCAGCGTCGTTTGAAACATCCGCGGAAAGCCGGGATTGCCCTGTAATGCGCCGGTGGTCAGGTTGATGCGCTCGAATCCGCCCAGCGCCGGGGCGGCGTTGGGGTCAAACCAATCCGGCGCGTTGTACGTCGTGGTGAAGCTGCTGCCGTCCATGAAGTTCAAGGTCACATTGGGAGTGCCGCCGCCATTCGCCGAATTGACCAGTATGGAAAGGCTGTTGTAGAGCGCGGGCGTGGTCAGCGTCAACGTGCCGCGGTTCGTGCCAGTCTCGCTGCTCAACACCAGCGCGTTGTTCGCGGTGTAAGGCTGCAACTGGAACAAAGCGCCATCCACCAGGCTCGAAAATGCGCCGTTCTTCGGCAGGCCGTTGGTCGTGCCCGCCAGGCCGTTTTGGTAAAACGCCGTGCCTTCCCCGGGATTCAATTCCGCCGCGTAGTTGGTGTAAGGCAGCCCGGAAGCGGTGTTCTCGATGACCAGGTCGCGATTCCAACCCGTGACAGTGATGGGCGTCGCACCCGCGGCCAGGAGCCCGCTGACGGCATAGATCGCGGTCGATTTGGCCTGTGCCTTGCCAAACGTGATGCTCGCGAGCGGTTTGTTGGTGGCGCCCAAAGCCGCGGCCAGGTTGATCGTGGTTTGGTAGAATCGCGGGTTCTGCGTCCCGCCCGAATCGCTGCCGGTGGTCAAATCGATGCGGGCGAACCCGAACCATGCCACGTTGTTGGTTTTGTTGAACCAGTCCGGGGCGATATAGGTGGTGACGTACGTGCTGCCATCCATGAAATTCAGCGTGAGCGTACCCGTAATGTTCGTGCCGTTGCCCGAGTCGGCGACCACCGCAATCTGCGCGTACGTCGCCGGGGTGACCAAGGTCAGCGTCCCGCTCGTAAGCCCCGTGTCGGGGCTCAACACCAGCGCGTTGTTCGCGGTGTAAGGCTGCAACTGGAAAATGGTGCCGTCCCCTGCCATGCTCGCAAACATCCCCGACGGCGGCAGGCCCCAGGCCAACGTACCCAACCCAGTTTGGTAAAAAGCGTTGTTCTCCCCAGCGTTCATGTTGCTCGCGTAATTAGTGTAAGGCGGCCCCGACGCGGTGCTCTCGATCATCACGTCCCGGTTCCAGCCGGTCACGGTCACAGGCGTCATGTTCGTGGCCGCTCGCGCGGCGGACGCGGCCACGCAGCCAAAAACGACCAGCACCAACCAGGAACGGTATCCAAGCGCTTTGGCAGGCAACCGGCAGCACTCAAGCCGAGGAACTTCTCTGAGACTCATGCTGTTTAATTAGCAGAGGCTGACTTCCAATTCCAGTTCAAACTCAGTCCCGATGGTAACGCCTTATCAATCGTCCTCGCTTCGCCCGCCTCCCAAGCGAAAAGCGCAACCCGCTGTTTTCTACGCAACTCGCAATCCATCAGGTGTTTAGGCGTATTTTTAAGCTCTGACCGGGGTCTCGACGCCAAAAATGGGAGGTTTAATTTACTTTAATTTGGTTTAAATTACCTTAATTTTTCCCGCCCGGGCGGTTTGCCGTTCATTGACGAAGCATCCTCCAAACGGCCCGCCTTTTATCAGACGATGTCGGCGGACACGGAGGCCCGGCTTTTGAATTTGCGGGTGCCTGTGCGCTCGTCATTCTCTGCTCGACGCCCGTCCGGTGACTTTTGTTCATTGACTTGCCAGGAGTCAGCGTCAAACCTTGTGCGCGATTCATTCGCGCGAAGTCGATGTCACAGCAAAGCTTCGATCATTTCCGGGAACTGGTTTTGCAGGACCCCGCTCTGCAAACGCAACTGCAGGCGGCGAACAATCTTTCCGAGCTGACGCCGCTGGTCCTGAAACTGGGCCGTGAGCGAGGCTGCGAAATCACGGCTGGGGATATTGAAGCGGCGTGGCAGGCGGCCCGCCGCGCGTGGATTGAGAGGTGGATTTGAACTCCGGCCCGGAACGGTTTGCCGGTTGGATTCCCATCGGGCTCTATTGGCGCGGCACGCAGCCGATGGTCGATTGGTGCCACGCGGGTGACGCTCGCTTCACCGACCCCTTCTTCGAGCAAACCATTGCGGGCCTCGTTCAGCGCCCGTTCCAGCTTTTGTTCCGCCATCAGACTCCGGTTGAAGAATTGCCCGCGATCAATGCGGCGCTGCCCGGGTTGAAGCTGGGCGGCTTTATCTTTCATTTATCCCGCTGCGGATCCACGGTCGTCTCGCGCATGCTGGCCGCGCTGCCGCAAAACCTGGTGCTCTCTGAACCGCGGTTGTTGGACTTTGTTTTTCGCAGTCACTTCCACCAAAGCAGCATCTCCGAGGAACAGCGGATCACCTGGCTGCGGTCGTTGGTCAGCGCACTCGGGCAGCAGCGCCGAACCGAACAAACGCATTACTTCATTAAATTCGACAGTTGGCACGCACTTCAACTGCCGCTCATCCGGCGGGCCTTTCCGGAAGTCCCATGGCTGTTCATTTATCGCGAACCGGCCGAAGTGATGGTTTCGCACGAACGCCAGCCGGCGGCACAAATGGTGCCCGGCGTAATCGACCCACGATGGCTCGGACTCGCCCCGGATGCCTTGGGCCGAATCCCCGGGGACGAATACTGCGCGCGAGTGCTGGCGGCGATTTTGCAAACGGCGCTCACGCACAGCAACACTGGCAACGTCCAGTTCATTAATTACCGTCAATTGCCTGACATCGTGTTCAGCTTGATCCTGCCTTTCTTCCAAGTCTCTTGCGCCGCCGGAAGCATGAGTCATCTTCGAGAAGTCGCCCGCTTGAACGCCAAGGAACCCTCGCAGCCGTTCATGCCCGATTCCGCCGCCAAGCAGAAGGAAGCCGGCGAGCGCATTCGTCAACTTAGCGACCGGCTATTGCAGCCCTGGTATGAACAGATGGAAGCTCGTTCCAGCCATTCCGCTTGAACGGCTCAAGTCGTTCTGCCCACCCCGCTCGTCCGTAATTATACGTAATTAAAAAGCACTTGCCTATCCCTGCGGGTTATCCTAGATTCCGCGAACCCGCTGGGCGGATCATAGCGGGAGCCGATTTCAGAACTAACCTATGCCGACACGCCGCCAGTTCCTGCGGAGATGTTCTACCGCTGCGCTTACCTCCATGCTCCCGGCCGCCGTTTTTGCGGGCGGCTCGATTTCGGGCGTGGTTCCCCTCGATAAAATCCCCGGCGCCACTTTTTCCAAACATGCCGGGGCCTTGTTCCATGTGCTGGAAGAATCGGGCATGGGAGTTTTTCTCCGGTTAATTGAAGTAAAGCCAGTTTTACCTTCCAGCAGCCCAAATGCGGCCCGGGCCGAGGATGTGCTGAATGAAAGGTTTTCCCTCCTATTTTCCGGCCCCTCAAACCGTCCGCTGGCCCAAGGCTCGTACGTCTTCGAGAATTTGGGCATTGGCCGCTTCGAAATGTTCATCGTCCCCGTTGGCCCCCAGGATTCCAGTCCTCGCTACTACGAGGCGGTTTTCAACCGGCCGGTCGGCGGCGCAACCATGCCGCCGGGGCCGGTCGGGAAAGCGCGCCCGCGCAAATAACCAAATTAAATCACTCGTCCACTAACGCACAGACACATCACTTGCTATGGGCACTCCTTATGTCGGAGAGATTCGGATGTTTGGCGGCAACTTTGCGCCGGTCAACTGGATGTTCTGCAATGGCCAGTTGCTCCCCATCTCCGAGTATGACACGCTTTTCAATCTGATCGGCACCACCTACGGCGGCGACGGCCAGAGCACGTTCGCGCTGCCCAATCTGCAAGGCCGCCTGCCGGTTCACATGGGCCAAGGCAGTGGATTGTCGAGCTACGTGATCGGCCAAAGCGCCGGCGTCGAAACCGTAACGCTTACGACCAACCAAATACCGATTCATACCCACGTTCCCTTGAGTCGGGGGGCGGGCAGCGAGTCGCCCAATCCAGCCGGTATGCTTTGGGGGGCCACCGATGCGGCGGCGTACGCAACTCCTCCCCCGTCAGGCGCTTTCATGAATGCCGGCACGATAGGACTGGCCGGCGGCAACCAGCCGCATGACAATATGCCGCCCTACCTGACCATAAACTTTATCATTTCCCTCTTCGGCATTTATCCGTCACCGACTTAGACGAAACCCAAACACCTCCAAAGCGCGCTATGTCCACCCCGTTCCTTGGCGAAATCAAGATCGTATCGTTCAACTTCGCTCCCAAAGGCTGGGCACTGTGCAACGGCCAGCTCCTGCCCATCAACCAAAACCAGGCGCTCTTCGCCCTCCTGGGCACGTACTACGGTGGCGACGGTCGAGTTAATTTCGCCCTGCCCGACCTCCGGGGGCGTGTGCCCCTCCATTTCGGCAGCGGCTATGTCCAAGGCCAACGGGGCGGCGAGGAAAATCACACCTTGATCGCCAGTGAAACACCCGCCCACACACACCTCGTAACGGCGAGTTCGAACGCCGCTGACCAGGGCAGCCCCGCAGGGAATTACTGGGCCTACGAAACCTCCAATGCCTACTCCGCCAACCCGGATTCGAGCATGTACCCGCAGGCGTTGGGCAACTTCGGCGGCAGCCAGCCGCATACCAACATCTCGCCCTACCTCGTGTTGAATTTTTGCATTGCCTTGCAGGGCATCTTCCCCAGCCAGACCTGAACCCAACCCACTTCCATTTCTATGTCTGAACCTTTTCTCGCTGAAATTCGAATCTTCGGCTTCAGCTTTGCGCCCAAAGGCTGGGCGTTTTGCGACGGCCAGGTCTTGCCGATCTCGCAAAATACCGCCCTGTTTTCGCTACTGGGAACCACGTACGGCGGGAATGGCACATCCAATTTTGCGCTTCCCAATCTTCAGGGCAATGCGCCGATGCACTTCGGCCAAAGCACCACCGGATCAAACTATTACCTCGGGCAAGCGGGGGGCGAACAATACGTTACGCTCCTGAGCAGCGAGATGCCCCAGCACACTCATCAGGTGGCGTGCAATGCCAGTACGGGCGGCCAGACCAATCCAGCCAATAATGTCTGGGGCACCGCCAAGGTCGGGCGTCAGGCGGAAAACCGCTATTCCGCCACCCCCGGCACGAGCCCAGCGATGAATGCCCAGGCCCTGTCGGTGTATGGCGGCAGCCAGCCGCACAATAATATGCCGCCGTACCTCACGCTGAACTTTTGCATCGCGATGCAAGGCGTTTATCCGGCGCGCAGTTAATCCTTGATTAATCTATGAGATACCCTGCTGCTCGTAGGGGCATCGCGTTGCGATGTCCCCGCCCACGTTCTGCGGCCGGAACGCGAGCCATTCGCCTCCTCGTTTCATCGTGTATTTGGTTGATGGTCGCGATGATTGTGCCCGCCGCCCGCGCCAATGTTTACAATGTCACCGGCACGGCTGATGGCGCCGGCTCGGTGGTTTCGACGGGTGGCAACAACTTCAATGCCACCACCCTGCGCGCCGCCGTTAATGCCGCCAACACCGCGGGCGGCGCGAATACCATCAACATCCCTTCCGGCACGTACCTGCTTACCCTCGGCGAACTGCCGCTCGGCACCACTTCGAATACCACCTTCACGATCAACGGCACCGGCACGCCCGCCAACACCATCATCCAGCACGACACGAATTCCGCCGTTGCCCGCGTGTTCGACCTCGATCCCAATCTGCTCGGCGGCGTCAACGTGACCATCCAGAATGTGACCGTTGCCCACGGCCGCAACAACGATGGCATCGGCGGGGCGGGTATCATATCCGGCTTCCAGGGTCCGCCGGCTGCGGACACCACCTCGATCAGCAACTGCGTGCTCCTGGACAACCAGGTGATCGGCACGACCAATGGCGCGGTCGGCGGCGGCATCCAAAACATCGGCGGCACGCTGACCATTAACGCCTGCGCTTTTGTGCAAAACTCGGCCACCAATTTTTCCGGCGGCGCCATTTACTATGATTCCCATTCGCCCAGCATCGGCACATTCCAGGTGTCCAACTCGCAGTTCACCAACAACGTCTGCGGCGATGCCGCGGACGGAGGCGGGGCCATCTTCGTTTCCGGCGTGACGGGCAGCACGCTGTCCATCAGCAACTCGATTTTTGTCTCCAATCGCGTCACCTCGGTCAATGGCAGCGGCGGCGCCATTATCAAGTTCGGGGGCGCCCCGCTAAATATCACCGGCTGCACGTTCCTGAACAACCAGGTGCTGGGTACTTCCGTGACCGTTAACAACGCCAGCGGCGGCGCGATTGATAACGCCGGCGGGCCGATGAACCTCCAGTACTGCCGGCTGTTTGGGAACAGCGCCGCCGTCGCTTCACATGGCAACGCGGTCAACAATGCGACCGCCGCCGGAGCAACCCTCAACGCCGCCAACAATTGGTGGGGCGTCAATACCGGGGCATCCGCCGCCGATTTAACCGGCACCAACGCCGCGGTCTGGCTGAAGCTTACTCACAGTGCCAATCCTTCCACCGTCGCGGTCAGCAACTCCACCACGCTTACGGCGACATTCCTGACCAACTCGGCGGGGACATTTATTCCTGTGGCCAATCTTGGGGTTCTGGTCGGGTTGCCCATTAACTTCACCAATGCCACCAACGGCTTTATTTCGTCCCAGCAAACCACTGTCCAACCTTCCGGGTCGGCTACCGCCGTTTTTACCGCCAGCTTCCCAAGCGTTGGCACCGCCCAGGCTATCGTTGACAATGGGATCGCGACGGCTCAGATGACCATCCCGTGCCTGACCATCACCGGAAACGTGAGTGGCGGCGGGGGTGGCGGCATTTGTCCCGGAGGCTCCGCGCTGGTGACCGTCAGTCTTAGCGGCGGATTTCCGCCCTACAGCGTCACTCTTAATAACGGCGGGGGAACGCTCGTTGGCCCCAGCCCGCTGGTGTTTACCGTCAGCCCGTCAGCTACGACCACTTATTCGGTCAGTATCGCTTCGGACAACTACGGCTGCCCGGCGACGGTCACTGGCAATGCCACGGTCACGGTAAACTCGTTATCGCCGCCGACGATTACACCCACGCCGCCGACCGTCGTTAATCTTTCGAGCGGAAACCAAGCCAGCGGGCCGGGCGGTTTGGCGGGCTACTCATGGACCATCACGAACGGAACCATCGTCGGTTCGGCCAATACCGCGAACATCACTTACACGGCTGGAATTTACGGGAGTGTGACGCTCGGATTGACGGTCACCAACGCTTCCGGTTGTAGTGGTTCCAACTCCATCTCCGTTCCAATCGTCATTCAGCCAGTGGTTTCCCTGGGTTGCGATCTGCGGACCAATTATTTCAGCAGTCTCACTTTCACGGACGCCATCCCCGCGACTCCCACGGGAATTGCGTTCGATGGCACGAATTATTGGGCTTGCTCGGGCGGCAGCTCAGGTGGTGTTCGTTTGGGCCGTTACGACATTAACGGCGTATTGCTGACCAACTATTCGCCCGGCCTGGATTTCCGCTCCGTTTTTACCGGCTCCAACTCGGTGATCTTCGCACGCGCTTATAGCGACCCGGTCATCTATCGCCAAACGTCTCCGGGTGTGTTTGTTAATTCCGGGGTCACGCTCACTGGTGGCACCCTGGATGCCCAGTCGGAGGTGGTCCTGAACGGGGCTGGGACGGAGTACGACGCCATGAGCGGCGGAGTCGTTTCGCGCTGGGACTTAACGGGGGCATACATTGGGAGTGTGACTTTGCAAGGCTTTGGCGCGGTGAGTGGGGAGAATACCATTCCCAATAGTCGGGCCCTGGGAGTCGCAGGCGAGTTTTGGGTGACCTTCGCTCCCAACGGCGTGCTTTCGGTATGGGACACGAGTGGCAACCGGCTCGGGGAAGCCACGCTGTCAGGAGCCCAGGCGAGCTCGGGCTGGAGCTTCAGCTATTGCAACGGCAAGGCGTTCGTGTCCGATGGCAGCCTGTGGCGGGCATTTGACGTCTGTGATGCGGCACGGGTGGCTGTTTATGGCGCACCCTCCACTCCCAGTTGGAACACAGACGTACAGACCAAGATCATTGCGGCCGGCTTGACTCCCCAAGTGGACGCCGTCCTGGTTTCTTCCGGCAATCCGGTGCCGGCGCTGGCCGACTTCCGCAAGTACGAAGCGGTGTTGGTGTACTCGGACTCGCCCTTCAACGACCCGACAAACATTGGCAACGCGCTCGCCAGCTATGTCGATCTTGGTGGCGGGGTGGCGGTGGCGACGTTTGCCTTCAGCACCACTTTCGATCCATTGGGCGGCCGGCTGGCCACGAACGGCTACCTGGCTTTCACCACTGCTGGCGGCGGAACGATAGGCAGCAGCCTGACTTTGGTAAAGGACATCCCGGCGCACCCGCTGCTCGACAATATTTCATCGTTCAATGGCGGTTCGAGCAGTTACCACAACAGCTCGATCACGAACACACCCAGCGCAGTCATCGCCGCGCATTGGTCGGGGGACAACCAGCCGCTGGTCGGCGGGAAGGATATTCCCCCCGGAGGACGCACGGCCGGGCTGAATTTCTATCCGCCCTCGAGCGATGCTCGCTCCGATTTTTGGGTTGCCGGAACCGATGGCGCGCGCTTGATGGCCAATGCGCTGGTTTGGTCCGGGAAGATTCCACCTACGATCTCGCTCGGCCCCACCAATCAAGTTGCGCAAACGGGCGGCCACGTTTCCTTCCGGGCGGGCGCGGTCGGCACTCCACCGCTCACGTATCAATGGCTGTTGAACGGCACGAACATCCCCGGTGCAACCAGCAATGTGCTCGCCGTCACCGCGACAACCAACACCAGCGGGATTTACCGGGCCATCGTCAGCAACCCTTATGGTGAATCCATCAGCCCGGGGGCCGCACTTAATCTGCCGCTGCGCTTTTTGTCGCCGGTGCGGTCCGGCAACTCTCTGCCGCTGTTTCTGGCCAATGCCGATGGCAGCCCCATCACTCCTGTCCAGGCGGCCAAGATTCAATTGTTTACCGCCTCCAGTCCCGGTTTGCCGTTTGCCAGTTGGACACCGGCGACTAACTCTGTGGTCCTCGTCGGCGGCCTGCTGCGCGTCGATGGCATCACCCTCAACAGCTCCAACTCGCGCAGTTTCTTCCGAGCCCAGCAAATGCCCTAGCCATGCCGAACTTTGCGGAATTCCTGGCGGCAGTCGGAACGCGTTTTCGCGCCCGCGTGACGGCAACGGAAGAAGTCGCGTTCGAATTGATCCAGGCAACTCCAGGCCGCGCGCCCGCCGGCTCCGCCGGCCAGGGAGCATCGTATGAAAGCTTTTCGCTGCTGTTCCGCAGTCCGGGCCAGCGGGTGATCCCGCAAGGCACTTACCCGTTCCAGCACGACCAACTGGGCTTATTCGAGATGTTTATCGTTCCCGTGGGCCAGGAAACGGATGCCGTAATCTATCAAGCGGTATTCAATTGCCTCGTGGAGACGGCCAAAAGCCAGGCGGGCTGAGCCTTTCCTGCTTTATCACTCACTTGGGCCGCCACTCCATCTCCTGGTAGGCATCCATTTCACCAAGCGGTTGGAATCCGAGTCGTCGATAAAGATTGAGCGCGCGGTTATCGCGAACCACGTGCAGGCGTACCGGCAGGTTTTCACCGACGGCCAAACGGAGCACCGCTTCCATCAGCGCGGTGCCAATCCCCTGGCATTGGAACGGGGGCAGCAACGCCACGTCCACCACGCAAATCCGCTCCGTATTTCGGTCCACGACCTGCCGCCCGATGGGCCGGCCTTCGAGCAGAATGATGGAAAACACGCCTTGGGGAAACATCCCGGCGTAGCCCTGGCGCATGGCTTTGAACTGCTGGTTCAGAAAGGCGTTGCGCATGGCCGCAGTCCACCCCGTCAGATTGAGTTCCTCCTCGCGCGTGCTGGCATAGACCTCGAAGAGAAACGGTTCGTCGGCGGGTTGTTCGGGACGCAAGGTTACCGTCCCTGCTCGCGTGCTGAACGAATACTCTGGTGTTTGCTGCATACAATGCGATGCCGCCCCCAAGAACTCACAAGCGCGCCACCAGCGCAAGCAGGAACTCAATCCTTCGGCAGGAAGGTGAAAGCGACCGCGCCGATGATGCAGAAAAAAGCCGCGACGTGGTTCCAGCGGATGCGCTCACCCAGATAGATCACCGCAAATCCCACGAACACGCACAAGGTAATGACTTCCTGGATGATCTTCAGTTGCGTGGCGGAATACACCGCGTTCCCCCAGCGGTTGGCAGGCACTTGCAGGACGTACTCAAAGAAAGCAATGCCCCAGCTCACCAAAATGACTTTCCACAAGGGAGAGTTCTTGAATTTAAGATGCCCGTACCAGGCCACGGTCATGAAGCAATTCGAGCAGGTCAGCAACACGATGGGCAGCCAGCGAGGTGGAATCGATCCAGATAATTCATTCATGCGGCTATGCTGATAGCCGAAAGCCGGAGGGCTTTCCACCATGAAGAAATGGAGCGAGTTAATGGCTCCGTGAAGCGTCCGGGGCCGGTCGACTTGGGACTAATCTCACATCGTCAACACCGCCCGGAACCTCACTTTCCCGCTCATCATCCGGTCATACGCCTCCTTGACCTTGGCCAGCGGAAACTTTTCGATCATCGGCCGCACGCCCGAATACACGCTGAACCGCAGCGTATCCTCCGAATCCATTGCCGTGCCCGAAGCCCAGCCCTGGACCGAACGCATGCGCCCGATCAAATCAAACGCGCTGATGCTCAGTGGTTCCGCCGGCGCTCCCACCACCATCAACTTCCCGTTCCCCGCCAACCCGCCCACCAACGCCGACATGGACTTCGCATCCGGCGCTGTCGCCAGCACTACGCGCGCGCCGCCCAGCTTCAGCAACGCCTCCGCCGGATTGCCCGCCGCAGTATCGATGTAATGCCGCGCCCCGAGCTTCGTCGCCAGCGCCTGCTTGTCGCTGCCCCGCGCCACCGCCGCCGTCACGAACCCCATTCGATTCGCGTATTGAATTCCCAAATGCCCCAACCCGCCCACGCCCTGCACCGCCACCAGATCCCCCGCCCTCGCGCCCGAATTCCGCAACGCATTGAACACCGTGATCCCCGCGCACAACAACGGCCCCGCCTCCTCCGCCGGCAAATCATCCGGCATCGCCGCCACCGCTTCCGCCGGCGAAATCACATACTCCGCATAACCGCCATCATGACTGATGCCCGTGATCTTCTCGAACTGGCACAACATGAAATTCCCGCGACGGCACGCTTCGCAACGGAAACAATGCCCGCCATGCCAGCCCACGCCCACCCGCTGCCCCACCTGCCACGGCAGCACGCCGCTGCCCACCGCATCGATGCGCCCGGCGATCTCATGCCCCGGAACCCGCGGATATTGTATCCCTGGGAAAATCCCCTCCTTCACCAGCACATCACTGTGACAAACCCCGCACGCCTCCACCTTGATCCGCACCTGGCCCGGTCCCGGCTCCGGCACGTCCCGCTCCACCAACTCCCAATCCCCGCCCGCCTTCCCAACCTGCGCCGCCTTCATCCGTTTCATAAATTAGTGCCCTTTCGTTTATGCTCCGGCCGTTAGGTCCGACCACCATACCACGCCCAACCGCAAGTGGCGAATGCCAATTGCCCTCCTTTCGTTCTCGTCGTCGTCCTCGATCCCCTAAATCAGAAAGACCCAACACGGGACCAACCACGAATGCACACGAATCGATACGAATTTGGAATGTAGGTTCGACAGGAGGGGAACTGGGAACAGAGACGCGAATTTCACGAATGATCGCCAATTCGAACAGGAATAATTAGCGCTGCCAAAGTGCATCGGGAAAAGTTATTCCCAGCGGAACCCTTTGCACCAAATGCACTCGGATGGCTATCAAGGTGACACAACTCAAGGCTTCCTTCGTTCTAAACAATCCGGCATCCTTCCATTAATAGTCACGGTATGGCGGATAGTAAAACAGCATCCCACTTGCGCTCCTGGTACGGTGCTCCAATTTCGGAGTTTCTGTCCGCGAGTTCGGAACAAATTTTGAGTGAGTTAAATCTTAACTGTGACTTTGCGGTTCTTCCGACTCAACGGGATGCCTGGATGGCTCAGATCAAAATTCTCAAAGCGAGACTTGTAAATCTTGAGGGATTCATATTTTTCGAATTCAATATTCCACGCATGGGTCGACGTGTTGATGCGATTCTTATCATCAGGTCCGTGGTATTTGCGATCGAATTTAAGGTTGGCGAGAGAGAATTTGAACGATCGGCAATGGATCAAGTATGGGATTACGCTTTGGATTTAAAGAACTTTCATGAAGCAAGCCATGAAGTTTCAATTGTTCCAGTGCTTCTGGCTACGGAAGCACCGAATTATCCTGACCCGGTCCTCATTGCTGATCCAGACCGGGTTTTCCGCCCCGTCCCTGTAAACGAGGACGGACTACGCGATTTGATTGAGCTTGCCTTACACACCATCAAAGAACCATCACTTGACGCGAAAACGTGGTCGCGGGCACCATATCACCCAACGCCTACAATCGTGGAGGCTGCGCGCGCGCTTTACGCCCAGCACTCTGTTGAAGCCATTGCGCGTTTTGACGCAGGTGCCAAGAATCTACACAGGACTTCGCGTTGCCTTGAAGACCTAGTGACTGAAGCTCAGTCCAAGAAGCATAAGATGATTTGCTTCGTGACGGGAGTACCAGGAGCGGGGAAAACTCTAGTTGGACTAAATCTTGCAACATGCCGACGCGAGATTGACCAATCGACGCATGCCGTTTTTCTCTCGGGTAACGGCCCACTGGTTGCGGTACTTCGTGAAGCTTTAACACGCGACGAATTCGCTCGCCGGGTGAAGGAGGGAAAGAAGAAACGGAAAAGCCAGATTGCTGAGAGTGTTAAGGCATTTATCCAAAATATTCATCATTTTCGCGATGATGGGCTTATCGATCCGGGCCCACCAATTGAACACGTGGTTATCTTCGATGAAGCCCAAAGAGCTTGGAATTTGAAGCAAACGGCCAACTTCATGGCGCGCAAGAAGAAGCGTCCGGGTTTTACTCAATCCGAACCTGAGTTCTTGATCTCCTACATGGATCGGCACAAGGATTGGGCTGTAATAGTTTGCCTTGTAGGCGGAGGCCAGGAAATCAACACGGGCGAAGCGGGAATCGACGCATGGTTAAAAGCCGCAAGCCATTCTTTTCCAGATTGGAAGATGTTCATTTCCTCCAAACTTTTCGACTCGGAGTACGCTGCCGGCAAAGCCCTGGAAGTAGCTCGCAACCGACCGCAGACATATTTCGATGATTCTCTGCATCTTAATGTTTCGATGCGATCCTTCAGAGCTGAAAACGTGGCGGCTTTCGTAAAGACCTTGTTGGACTGTGACAAAGACGGTGCCCGACAAGCTCACGCTAAATTGGCTAGTCGGTACCCCGTTATGCTGACGCGCGAATTGAGCGTTGCTAAAAAATGGATCAGGCTCCAAGCGCGAGGAACAGAACGGTTCGGTTTGGTGGCTTCATCTAAGGCGATGCGGCTTAAACCTCATGCCATCGACGTTCGCGTCGATGTCGATCCGATTCACTATTTCCTGAACCCAAAAGAAGATGTGCGCTCCAGCTTTTACCTCGAAGATGCAGCTACAGAATTTCAAGTTCAAGGGCTGGAGCTTGATTGGGCATGTGTGACTTGGGATGGTGATTTCCGTTTTAATGGCTCTGGTTGGAGCCATCATGACTTCCGAGGAGATCGCTGGCAAAACGTGAACAACCCTGATAATCGAAATTATCTACTAAACTCCTACAGGGTACTTCTCACACGCGCGAGGCAGGGCATGGTAATTTTTGTTCCGAAAGGCGAAGTGAATGATCGAACGCGCTTACCCGCTTTCTATGATTCAACATTCAATTACCTGAGGGAGTTAGGTCTTCCCGAGATTGCCGCCTAAACCCATGATGCGTCTCGCTATTAGCTGTGCTAAATTCGTCGCCTTCCGCTTTTCGAGCTTTTCGAGCTTTTCCGCTTCTTCGCGGCCAATCATCTTTTCGCCCAGACGCCGAAACTCCTGCCATGTACGGCTTTAGACTTTGGACCCTGGCCCGTGAGCCTCGGCCCACGGTTGAAACCACTCCTGCTCCCGCAGCCGCGCCAGCGCCACCGGCAGCGGCGGCAGATACGGATGCCACAGGCGCTCCCATTCGAGCGAGACCGTTCCCTGAAAATTTTCCGCGCGGAGCAAATTCAAAATGTCCGCCAGCGGCGCCTGTCCTTCGCCGGGCAGGACATACGTGTACGGATGCCGCGCGGATGGCTTGTCGATGCTGTCCTTGATGTGCACGTGGCGAATCCATTTCGAGAGGCGACGCCACGTTTCGCGCGGCGTTTCGCCGCCCAATCGCCAGGTGTGGTGCGCGTCCCAGAGGATGCCCAACGGCTCGTCCAGCCGCTGGAACAAACGGCAGCACGGCTCGGATGCGGAAAAGGCGTCGTGCGTTTCCAGCAGCAGTTCGACCTGCCAGCGGTGCGCCTTTTTCTCCGCCCGCCACCACGCGATGTTCTCCGCCGCCGTCTTGAGTTCGGCCTCGGTGGGCGGCGCGCCCCATGTGCCGCCGCCAAAGACCCGCACGTACGGCGCGCGCCAGGCATCCGCCCACGCGCAGAACCGCGAGAGTTCGGCGCGCTTGAAATCGTCGCCGTCGATCAACTTGAAATCCGAAGACCCGACGATCATCCGCACCTGATGGTCCTTGAACAGCGAACCCACGCGGGGCGGCATCAGGCCGTGGTCGAGGGCGTATTGGGGCAGATCGACGCGGCCTTGCAAGGCGCGGACTTCGAACTCCGGGAACTCGAATTGCGCCGCGAGTTGGCAGACTTCGGGCAGGCTGAGTTCGGCGCAACCGAGGGTGGAGAAACCCCAGCGGAGCTTGTGGTTGGAACCGTTCCGGCCGTCAGCTCGAACGGTCATAGACCTCCAGGTTCACGACGGCGTCGAGGGGTTTGCCCTTGAGATAGGCCTTGAGATTGCGCAAGGCGAGCGCGCCGGAATCGCGCCGGCGATCGGTGGTGGGGCCGCCCAAATGCGGGAACAAAGTGACGTTCGGCAGGCCGCGCAGCGGGGAGTCCGCGGGCAACGGCTCGTTTTCATAAACATCAAGTGCCACTTGCAACCGTCCCTCGCGCGCGACGCGCACCAGGGCGTTTTCGTCCACCACCATGCCGCGCCCGATGTTCACGAACACGCCGCCTTCGGGGATGCTGCGGAGCAGTTTTTCGGTGATGAGATGATGGTTCTCGGGAATGGCCGCGGCCAGTTCGAGCACGACGTCGGAGGTGGCAAACAGTTTTTCGAGCGAGTGCAAACGGGTTACGCCGTGTTCGCGGAACAATTCCTCCGGCACATGCGGCGAATAGACCTGGATCTCCCGGGTGAACTGCCGGAGCATCGGCACGAGCGCCTGGCTGATCGCGCCAAAACCGTGGATGCCCACGCGGCGGCCAATCAGGCTGTAGGTGGTGGTCTGGCTGTTTTTCCACGCGCCTTCACGGTGCATGGCAATCGCCCAATAGGAGGCGCGGCGCAAGGCCATGAACGTGAGCATCAGCGTGGCTTCGGCGACGTTGGCGCTGATGGAGTTGCCCCAGTTGGTCACGAGCAGGCCGCGCTCGATCAATGGCCGCGGAATCAGTTTCCGCACCGTGCCCGCCAGGTGGCAGACATAACGCAGGTCGTTCGACGGCCCGACCGCAAAGTTCTCGGGCACGGGCGGGGTTTTCCAGCAGGAAATAAGGATCTCCGCCGGGGACTCGGCGAGCGCCTGCGGCCAATCGAGCTGGTCGGCGAGCGGATTGACCCGGCGATGCCGGGGCAGGAGGCAGCGGACGTCCTCCCAAAGTGTCCCCGGGAAGAACTCCGCTATCTCGGGATCGCTCAGGGCGATCAGCGCGCGAGGCTCCGACATCACATTATAATTATTAATCTCGTTTAATAAAGCAAGTGAAATCTTTCCTTTGCGCTTTACCAAGGGGTGCTATGCTGAATGAAGATGAAAAGCGGCAGCGTTTCGCAGCAAAGGATTGCGCGCGACCTGGGGGTGTCTCAGGCGCTGGTCTCGCTCGTCTTGAACGGCAAGCGGGAGAACATCAGCGAGGAGTCCTACAAGCGGATCTGGGATTACGCCATCAAGATCGGCTATCGCCCCAAGGGCATGCAGATGGGCGCGAACGCCGCCGGGCTCACGAATGTGGGGTTCATTCTCCGCTCGGGCGTGCGACTTTACACGCAGAGCAACTTTTTCAGCCACGTCCAGCACGGCCTGCATATGGCGCTGCAACAGCAGGGGTTGAACAGCGTTTTCCTGGGGGCGGAAGATCATTTGAGCGAGCAGGCGCTGAAACAGAAGTTGCAACGCGGCAACCTTTTCGGCGTCGTGCTGATGGGCGAAATGGATGAACGGCTCGTGCGCACCATCAAGAAAGGCCGCAAGCGCGTGGTGTCCATCTCGGCGAGCTATCCGGGGTTGTGCAATTCGGTGCTGGCGAATGAAGCGCAGGCGGCGGAGTTGCTGGTGTCCCATCTCACGGACCTGGGCCACAAACATTTTGCTTGGCTGGGCGGCAACAAGGCGTTGCGGATGGGCAACGTCCGTCGCAGCGCGTTGGTGAGCGCCTTGCATCTGCGGGGATTCGAACTGGCGGAGGAGGATTGCTGCGACCTGCCCGGCGGCGATCGGGTGGACGGCCGCAAGGCAGCGGCGGCGATCCTCGAACGCGGTTCACGCCGAAATTTGCCCACGGCGTGGGTCTGTTTCAACGCCTTGATGGCCCGGGGCGCGATCAATTTGCTGCTCCAGAAGGGACATCGCATCCCCGAAGAGATCAGCGTCGTGGCCGTGGACGCCACCCGCGTCTGTGTCGAGGAACATCCCGAAATCACCGGTGCCAACGCCGATCCGGAAAAAATGGGCGCCAAGGCCGCCGAACTCCTGTTAAAAAACCTCGGCGAAGAAGACGAAAGCCTCACCGACATCGTCATGCCCGCGCACCTGACCATCCGCGAAACCTCCGACAAAGCGCCGGCTTGAGACCAGCCGGCTTCGACGCCAGATTACCTGCCCGAAATGTCGGGTATTGGACATGACGAGGCCGGGCAGCGGACAGCAATGAGGCGCAATCGGACAACCGGCAGTTCGCAAGGCCCGGGCCGTCCAGGTATTGCAATTGTCGAGCAAGGAATAGTGACCGGTTGCCAGGAAAAAATCCTGTCCCGCATAGATGCTGGTCAATGGAATCGCCCTGCCCCGCGAATCCAGTGCATAGGTGCTCTGGACATAAGCGCACAAGCGGGCAAAGCCGGCTGGGGATAGTTGAACCGCGATGATTTCTTTCGCGATGCCGGTGTATTCCTTCACCACCGGGCCGTTGAAAGCGTGAACCAATACCACGCTTCCCTTGGAGTCAAATAACGCTCGCAGCACAAGGCGCGTCGTCCACGGGTAACGATAACCGTCGCTATCACCCCACCCCACCTCCAGGTATTTCGCATTGGGAAATTCCTCATGCTCCGGCCAAACGCCCGAGGGGATGTCCGCCGCGCGAACAATCACTCCCGTGTGCAGTCCCCGATGCAGGACATAAACCGTCACCGGCTGTTCGCCCCGAGGTGCTGGATACAAACCTTTGATCGGGCTGACGCATCCGGCAACTGGCAAAACGAGCAGCAGAAGAATCCTCAACACGAAATGTGGGAACACGAACCTCATGCTTCCAAAATACCCTACTTTCAGCATGCGCCACATGCATACATAGCCGGAAGCGGAGGCTTGTGAAAAGTTTCACAAATGTCTTGCTGCAATTAGGGACGGATGATATTTTGCGGGCCGTTTTTACATTATCTAATATGAAAATCTATTCTCGGTTTATGGTCCTCGCCGCGCTCCTGGCCGGTTTGCAGGCGGCCTCGGCGGCGGATGTCACGGGCACGGTCACTCTCAGCGGCACCCCACCGCCTGAAAAACCAAATGATCTCATCAAGAACGACCCGGTTTGCGGCAAGCTGCATACGGACACGGTCACCACTCACTTCTATGTCGTCGGCGCCAAACAGGAATTGGCCGATGTCGTCATTACCATCAAGGGCGCGCCCAAGTCCTCCGGCGAGTCCGCTCCGCCGGTGGTGCTGGACCAGTCCGGGTGCCTCTACACACCGCAAATCCTGGCAATTCAGACCGGCCAGAAGCTCGTGGTGAAGAATTCCGACCCGGTCATGCACAATGTGCATATCATTCCGGGCGCTGACAGCGGCAATAAGGAAGCCAACAAGGCCCAGGCGCAGGGCGCACCGGATATTTCCTTCAGTTTTGCCACTCCCGAGAGCTTTTTGAAGTTCAAGTGCGATGTCCATCCGTGGATGTTCGCCTGGGTCACAGTCGTGGATAACCCATATTTTGCGGTGAGCGACAAGGACGGCAATTTCAAGATCGCCAACGTCCCGCCCGGCAAATACACCATTGAAGCGACCCATCGCAAGGCCAACGGCGGCAAGCCAGTGAGCAAGGAAGTCGAAGTCAAAGCCGACGGCGCGAAGGTTGACTTCACCTTGGAAGTGCCCAAGGCGCAGTAAGCGCCCGCCTTGGCAGGGATGGCGCGCTGCGCCGTCCCCGTTGCCGCTGGTCGCGCCGCAGCTTCTGAGCGAAGGCGGAAGCGTAGTAGGCGACGAAACGAACCACCGGGCTGTACACGCCTCGGCAAGCACTCCGCCTGCGGGAACATCGCAGCGCGATGTCTCTACCAGATCGGCCGCTTGCAATTCGGGAATCGTTGCGGCACGTTCAACTGATCCGTTGGGGGAGCGCGTGCCGTTTGGACATTGGCGTCCTCCCAATTTTGGGCATGGATGGAGGGATGGTTAAGAAGAGTAAGATTGAGACGATAAAAGAAAAAAGAGATGGCTCGTTCCGCCAATAATATCTGGCTGCATCGCTTCGCGTGCCTGACCGCGGTGGTCACGCTGGTGCTGGTCGGCATCGGCGGGCTGGTGACGAGCCACGAGGCGGGGATGTCGGTGCCGGATTGGCCGACGACCTACGGCTACAACATGTTTTTCTTCCCCATCTCGAAATGGGTTGGGGGAATCTTTTGGGAACATTCACATCGGCTGGCCGCCTCGGCCACCGGTTTCCTGACGGTCATATTGGCCGTGTGGCTTTGGGTGAAGGAATCGCGCGCCGGGGTGCGCTGGCTGGGAGTAATCGCCGTCTTCGCTGTCGTTTTGCAAGGTGTTCTTGGTGGGTTGCGCGTCGTCTTGTATAAGGACCAGATCGGGATTTTCCATGCGGCGCTGGCGCAACTGTTTTTGGTGGTTGTCTGCGCGCTGGCTCTTTTCACCAGCCGTTGGTGGCGGGATATTGAAGTTGCGTTTCCCCGGGCAATTGATCGCGGCGGCGTCCGAAACCTGGTCCTCATCGCCACCCTGTTCATCTTCGCCCAATTAATCATCGGCGCCACCATGCGTCACCAGCACGCCGGCCTGTCGATACCCGATTTTCCCCTCGCCTATCACAAAATCTGGCCGCCCATGGACGATGCCTCGGTGGCGGCCTACAACGCGGTGCGCGACGAAACCCTGGCTCCGAAGCCAATCACCGCGTTCCAAATCGGGCTCCAGATGGTGCACCGCCTGCTGGCCGGGTTGATTTTTTGTTTCGTTGGTTTTTGCGCGTGGGCGACCCGGCGGCAATTGGGTCCGCGCCACCCGTCCTCGCGCCTTACGCTGGTCTGGCTCGGCCTGATCGTGACGCAGGTGTTTCTCGGCGCATTTACCATTTGGTCGAATAAAGCGGCGGATGTCGCTACGACGCACGTGGTGGTGGGCGCGCTTTCACTCGTCACGGGAGCCCTATTGACCATCATCTCCTTTCGGGTTTTAATCCCCGTTCGCGCGGCGGGTCTGGCCGTGGCTCGCCCGTCTCCCGAAGATCTGGCGGCTGCCAATCCAGCCACGTCCAGCGCCAAATAACACGCGATGAAAGCAACAGCGCAGCCTTTGACTCCGACGGCCATCATTGAAAAAGGCCGGTTTGCGGTGTTCTCCGAGTTAATCAAGGCGCGGCTGACCTTCCTCGTTCTCCTGACAACGCTGGTCGGCTTCTACGTCGGCTTTCGTGGGTCGCTGGAATGGCTGCTGCTGCTCCACACCATGCTCGGCACCGCCCTGGTGGCCAGCGGTGCGGCGGCGCTGAACCAATTGCTCGAACGCGAATTCGATGCCAAAATGCGCCGCACCGAAGACCGCCCGCTTCCCTCGGGCCGCCTGCAACCGGCGACCGTTCTGGTCCTGGGCGCGGCGAGCGGCGGACTCGGCCTGATTTATCTCGCGGTCGCCGTGAATTTGCTGACGAGCCTGCTCGGGGCCATTACGCTGGCGAGTTACTTGTTCGTTTATACGCCCCTGAAACGCGTGACGACCTTCAACACGGTCATTGGCGCGATTCCGGGCGCTCTGCCGCCCCTGATGGGCTGGACTGCCGCCCGCGGAGAGATTTCCGGCGGCGGCTGGTCGTTGTTCGCAATTCTGTTTTTCTGGCAACTGCCGCATTTCCTGGCGATCGCGTGGATTTACCGCGAGGAATACGCCCGCGCCGGGTTCATGATGCTGCCAGTCGTCGACCCACAGGGCCATCGTACCGGCTCGCAGGCGGTCAGCCACACGCTGGGACTTTTGCCTGTGAGCCTCGCGCCGTATGTTTTTCACCTCACCGGAACGATCTATCTGGCAGGGGCGCTGGCGCTCGGATTGACGTTCTGTTGGTTTGCGATCCAGTTCTCGAGGCACTTGAGTATTCCGCGCGCGCGGCAGTTGTTCTTTTTTTCAATTCTCTATCTGCCCTTGCTTTTAGGGCTGATGGTTCTGGACAAAATTAAATAACCTAATATTTGGATTTCTCGCGTTGACACACGGAAACGAGAGCGGGTAGCTTTACCCGCTTTGAGCTTCGGCAAGCCGTCAGTTTTAATGATTGGGTCACGATTTTTGAACAAGTAATCGAACTAATGAGTATGCAGGCAACCACTCACGCCCTGCCTCACGGCGCTGTCGCCCACGAGGCGCACCACGAGGAACTGGGCTTCTGGCGCAAATACGTTTTTTCCACCGACCACAAAATCATCGGCATCCAGTATGGCATCACGGCGCTGATCTTCCTGTTCTTCGGCTTTTGCCTGATGATGATGATGCGCTGGTCCATCGCGTATCCCAATACTCCCGTGCCCGTCGTCGGCCCGTTGCTGGAGAAGGTGCTTGGCGCGGACAAAGGCGTGATTAGCGGCGAAGTTTACAACCAGTTCGGCGCGATGCACGGCACGATCATGGTGTTCCTCGGCATCGTGCCCCTGGCGTTCGCCGCCTTCGGCAATTTTGTCGTCCCCCTGCAAATCGGCGCGCCAGACATGGCGTTTCCCCGCATTAACATGGCCAGCTACCAGGCTTTTGTGGTCGGCGGTATCATCATGCTGGTCAGCTTTTTCATTCCCGGCGGCGCAGCCCAGGCGGGCTGGACTTCCTATTCGCCGCTGGCTTCCGCGGTGGCGACCCAGGGGCAAACATTCTGGATCATCGGCATGGTGTTTCTGATCACCTCGTCGCTGCTCGGCGCGGTGAACTTCCTGGCCACCATCATTCAACTGCGCGCGCCGGGCATGACCTGGATGCGACTGCCGTTTTTTGTGTGGTCCCAGTTTGTGACGGGTTTTCTGTTGTTGCTCGCGTTTCCGCCGCTCGAAGCCGCCGCCATCATGCAATTGATGGACAAGGTCGCGCACACCAGCTTCTTCCTCCCAAGCGGCTTGCAGATCAGCAGTCTGGGCCACATCAGCGGCGGCGGCAGTCCGCTGCTCTGGCAGCATTTGTTCTGGTTCCTCGGCCATCCGGAAGTGTACGTCCTCATCCTGCCGGCCATGGGCATCGTTTGCGAAATCATCGCCAACAACACCCGCAAGCCGATTTGGGGCTACAAATCGCTCGTCTATTCCGCGCTGACCATCGGGTTCCTCTCCTTCATCGTCTGGGCGCATCACATGTACATGACCGGCATGGGCACGAAGATCAGCACGTTCTTTCAAACCACCACGATGATCATCTCCATTCCCTCAGTGATCATTTTGACGTGCCTGTTCCTTTCACTTTGGGGGGCGTCCATCCGTTTCAATGCTCCCATGCTCTTCGCGCTGGCGTTCCTCCCCATGTTCGGCATCGGCGGTTTGACGGGTTTGCCGCTGGGTTTTAACTACAGCGACCTGCACTTGCATGACACCTACTACGTCATCGCGCACTTCCACTATGTCGTCGCGCCGGGGACGATTTTCGGCTTGTTCGCGGGAATTTATTATTGGTATCCAAAAATGACTGGACGGCACATGAGTGAATTCTGGGGCAAGGTCCATTTCTGGACCTCCTTGATCTTCATGAACCTTATTTTCCAGCCGATGTTCGCGCAAGGCATGGCCGGGATGCTGCGCCGCATGGCGGACGGTGGCGCCAACTACTCCGCGGCCCAGGTGCCGGGCGCCATCGGTGGTTTGAGCCCCATGATCATGCACTTCAACCAGACCATTTCCATTGCGGCCTGGTGCCTTGGATTGGCCCAAATCCCTTTCATCATTAATTTCTTCTGGAGCATCAAGCATGGCAAGCCCATCGCCTCGGACAATCCGTGGGAGGCCACCACGCTGGAATGGCAGACCCCCACGCCGCCACCGCACGGCAATTTCGAAAAAGCGCCGGAAGTGCATCGCGGGCCTTACGAATACAGCGTGCCGGGCGCGGCCAGGGACTTCACTCCCCAGAACGAAGCTTAACCAACCCAGTCTGATAATTTCATGGACATACCTTATACAAGCGAACCCCGGCAGGATACCGGCCTGTTCAACGCCAAAGTCGGCATCTGGCTGTTTCTGGCTTCGGAAGTCATGCTCTTCGGCGCGTTGTTTTCCTCCTACATCCTGTTGCGCGTCGGCGCTGAGCCGGGGGAATGGCCGCACGGCCTGCTGAACATTCCCCTGGGCATGACGAATACGATCGTGTTGATCGTCTCCAGCATCACCGTGGTGATGGCCTGGGCTTCGCTCAAGATGAAGAACTTCGCCCGGTTCAAATTGTTCCAATCGATCACGCTGCTGTGCGCCCTGGCGTTCCTGGGCATCAAGTCGTACGAATACCACGACAAATTCACGCACTACGAGGTGTGGCTGAAGGATGGCAAGATTGCGGACGGCCACCTGGTGGAAAACAATGCCGACACCATCGTGCTCCATCACGCCCACTACGTGGACAAGGAAGCCGCCGCCAAGGTGACCCATGCCTGGCAGGAGCGTGAAATCAAGGAGGAGGAAATCACCATCAAGAAGTCCGACATCCGGCTGCGCGAGGGCGGCAAGCTGGACATGGAAAGCTACGGACCATGGCACAACACCTACACGGCGATTTATTTTACCCTCACCGGCTTGCATGCATTGCACGTCATCGGCGGCGCGATCGTCATCTTCTTCCTTTGGGGACCGCTGTCGGGGATGTGGAAAACCGACCCCGAACGCTACACCAATCGCATCGAGATTTCCGGCCTCTTTTGGCACTTTGTCGATTTGGTCTGGATCTTCCTGTTCCCGGTGCTCTACCTCCTATGATTTATGAGCGATAATCACGACGCCCACGATTTTCAAAAACACGTCAAACGCTACCTGTTCGTTTTCTATGCGCTGATTGTCGGCACGGTCATCACCGTGGCGGCTTCCTGGGCGCACATCGACAGCGTTGCGATCACGGTGGCCATCGCTTTGTTTATCGCCTGCATGAAGGGCTTTCTCGTCGCCGGCTACTTCATGCACCTGATCTCGGAGCGCAAGATGATTTACGGAATTCTGCTTGCGACCGTGTTCTTTTTCGCGGGTTTGATGTACCTTACGATCTGGTCAATGCAGCCGGAAAGCCTGGTCCATATCCGATAAGCATGTCGCTCAAAGCGTTCCATCTCGTGTTCATCGTGGCCTCGATCGCGCTGGCCTTCGGGTTCAGCCTGTGGTCGGTGCTGAACTACCGCGCCCCGAGCGGAACCATCTGGGACCTGGTGATTGGGCTGGCGGCGTTCGCGGTGGGCGTCGGGCTGGTGGTGTACGAGCGTTACTTTCTCAAGAAGCTTAAAAATGTGAGTTATTTATGAGTCGTTTCTCCGTTAGGAAATTGTGGCTGGCCGGCCTCGTTTTCGGCCTCGCTTTGCGCAGTGAATCATTGCTGGCTTGCGCCGCCTGTTTCGGCGCCAAAACGGATTCCCCGCTGGCCGACGGCATGAATTGGGGAATCATGAGTCTGCTCGTGGTGGTGGTTTCGGTTCTCGGCGGAATAGCCGCCTTCGGTATTTTCATGGCGAAGAGAGCTGCTTCCCTCGCCGCCTCCGCGGCCGCGGAGCAGGCGCTAAAATCAACGCAAAAGGTCTGAACATGCGCGATTTGTTTGCAAAAATTCTGGGTCTCCCGGTGCTCGCCTCCGAACACGGGGCGAAAGTTGACGACCTGATTATTTACGTCCACTACTTGATGGCGGCGTTGTTCGTCGGCTGGATCCTCTATTTCATTTACGCCTTGATCCGCTTTAACCGGCGCGCCAACCCCAAGGCCGACTACGTCGGCATCCGCGGCCACGCCTCGAATTACATCGAAGCCGTGGTGGCGCTGGTCGAGATTGTTCTGCTCGTGGGTTTCGCGGTGCCGCTCTGGGCCAATGCCGTGGACCATTTCCCCAAAGCGGACGAGCACCCCACGACCATCAACGTGATTGCCCAGCAATTTGCCTGGAACGTCTTTTATCCCGGACCGGACGGGAAGTTCAGCAAGCGCGCCGCGCAATTCGTGACGCAGGACAATCCCTGGGGCTTCGACAAAAGCGATCCTGACGGCAAGGACGACCTCGCCCCGATGTCGAACGTGATCCATGTGCCGGTCAACAAGCCGGTGATCATCACGTTGACGTCCAAGGACGTGATCCATTCTTTCAAACTGATCGCCATGCGCGTCACCCAGGACGCCATCCCCGGCATGCGCATTCCGCTGCATTTTACCCCGAACAAAGTCGGCGTGTACCAGATCAACTGCGCCCAACTTTGCGGAAACGGGCACGCGGGCATGGCCAATGGACGCCTGTACGTGGACACCCAGGAGGATTACGATGCCTGGCTGGCAAAGCAGCCCAAGCAAAGCGCCGGCGGCGCAGCCAGCTTCGAATAAGCCTGTCCGGGGGGTATTCTGATCCGAGGTTTGGAGTCCCGGTTTTAGCCGGCGAGGCGGTCACAGGATCCAGCCGGTTGAAAGTATTCAAAACCGTCGTATCTGCGTGTCCGCTGCCGTCTGAAGGCGGGACTCCATTCGACAGGCGACGCTCGCTCCAATCCTGGCGCTAAATGGATACCCGCACGCATGGCCCGCAGATTGCGCCAACCGTGGTGCGTGGAATAAATCCGGGATAGTTGCGACAATTCAGAATCAAGGGCAACTTAGGTCCCGTTGTTACGTTGCTTTCCGCACATGAACAAACCCGCTAAACAGGTTGAGTGGATGGTCTGGGGTGGCTTGATTCTCATCATTGCCACCATCGGCGGGGCTTTTGCGTGGTCGCGGCTCGGCACGACCGCACTGGAACTGCCGGTGCTCGGGCAACTCTCCGATTTCCATTTGACCAATCAAAACAGCGAGCCCGTGTGCCTCGCGGATTTGCGTGGCAAGGTTTGGGTGGCAGACATCATTTTCTCGCGCTGCCCCGGTCCCTGCGCGAAAATGACCCGGCATCTGAATGAACTCCAAGGTGCGCTGCCCGCAACCGACGCGGTCCGTTCGGTCACGCTCACCAGCGACCCGGAGTATGACACGCCGGCCATTTTGAAACGCTACGCCGAACACTATGGCGCGGACACCAAACGCTGGTCGTTCCTGACCGGCGACCGAAAGGCGATCCGTGAACTCGCCGTGAATGATTTCAAATTCGTGGTGGTGGAAAAGAAGCCCGGCGAGCGCACGGTCCCGGACGACCTGTTCATCCACAGCACTTTTTTTGTGCTCGTGGACGCCAAAGGCCAAATCCGCGGCTGGAAGGATCGACAAGGCCAGCTTCACGCGTATTTCGATTCTGAAGATTCCGCGGCCCGCGCGCAACTTGCCGCGGCCGTCCGCCAATTGTTGAAGTCGAACGAAACATGAGCATCCTCGATTTACCTGCGGTCAACGGCTCACTCAATGGTTTGAGCGCCGTCTTTCTCACGGCGGGTTACTATTTCATACGCCGGAGGAATCAAACCGCCCATCGCAACTGCATGATCGCGGCGTTCGTCACGTCCACCCTGTTTCTGGCGTGCTACTTGACCTATCACTTCTATCTCGCCTTTGCCCTGCACCGCGGGCCGACCCGGTTCCTCAATCCCGCGTGGTTTCGCCCGATTTATCTCGCACTGCTGACCACGCACACGATTCTCGCCGTGGTGATTGTTCCCATGGTGTTCATGAGCCTCAGCCGGGGTTTGAGACAGCGCTACGACCTTCACCGCCGAATCGCCAGGTGGACCTGGCCGCTCTGGATGTACGTCTCGGTAACGGGCGTGTTGATTTACTTCCTCCTTTACCAGATTTTCCCGCAGAAGTGATGTGGGGAGTAATAACGGAACGCGAGGCTTCAAGCGGCTCAAGCCGGGGCTCGATGCCGTGATCCCATGCCACCATCGCTCCGGCGCGATCAAGGCAGCAGCTTGCCCACCAACGTGCTGATAGTCTTGCCATCCGCGCTCCCGGCCGCTTTGGCCTGGACGGCTTTAATGACCGGCCCCATGTCCTTCTTGCTGGTGGCGCCCGTTTCTTGAATGGTGGCGCGCACCAAGGCTTCCAACTCCTCCGGCGCGAGTGGTTTCGGCAGGAAGGTTTCGAGCACGGCAATTTCCTGTTTCTCCTTCGCCGCCAGTTCAGCGCGGCCGCCTTTCTCGAATTGCTCGGCCGAGTCCCGCCGCTTCTTCACTTCCTTTTGCACAAGCGCCACGAATTCCACGTCGGGAAGGTTCTCCGTTTTGCGCTCGATTTGCGCATAACCAAGAGCGGACTTCAACATGCGCAAAGCCGAGAGCCGGTCCGCGTCCTTTGCGAGCATCGCGGCCTTGATCTCCTGCGCGAGTCGTTCCTGCAAAGCCATGGCTACTCCGTGGTTTTGAGGTTGCGCAAAGCGTCGCGCATGCGCGCGGCCTTTTCGTAATCCTCATTGTTGACCGCTTCGTTCAAGGCTTTCTCGAGTTCCTCGCGTTTGCTCAGGGGGCGCTGGCTGGAGATTTCCCCCAGCCAGTTTCGGAGATAAGTCAACTCACCGCTCTGTTCGAGCAAATCGCTGCGCGAATGTTCCCGGTAAAAAGCCTGGATCCGCGTGATTCCGGCCTCGATTTGTTCCATGGCTGCGAGGTAATCCTTGCTGCGCAGGAACTCGGCGGCCTTCGCGCGCGTATGCACCATCAACAGTTGCGGTTTGAATTGCAGCATCTGCCAGGCGAGTTCCTCGGTTTCCGCGTACTTCTGCACGAAGTCGAACACCGCCAGGTTCCGCTCGGTGTCACGGATGACGCCGGCGTGGTCTTCGAGCTGCAGCAGGCAAATGTAGCGGTGATGATATTGCAAGGCTTCGATTTGCAGCCGCGAGCAATCCTCCAACCGCAGCACGAATCCCCGGCCTTCGCTGTCGTGTTCCAGGCGATACTTTTGCAACCGGGCCTGATAATGATCGAAAAGTGAAGGATGGCCCAAGGGGCGCTTGCCGTCCGGACGGCCCTGCACATTCATTTGCAGCAATCCCAAATCCACCCGCAACTGAATTTTTTCAACCCCGTCCTTGCCGGTGAACCTCCTGACCACCACCTGCCCGGGCTGGTAATCCCACTGATCCAACAGGTGTGAAATGTCAAAATTCATGCAATGAATATAATGGCCCTTGAAGTCAAGTCAACGCAACGAATGTACTAAAAGCACTACAAACGGCGACGGCATGGCATGAAGGCGCAAAAACTGCGCATCGCCGCGCCGCCTGTCGCGGTTCGGCATCCGCAAAGTTACGGAGCATTCCGCATCCCGAATTCAATCGTGGGAAGCTTGGCGAGCCGTCCAACGGAGTGTGGGAAAGATGCCGCAGATGAACGAAAAAGGCCCGAAATGGGCCTAAACCGCGCGATGCAGGAGGTGTTTATTGTAAAACCGCTTCAGGTTCTGGAATGGCCGGCCCAGCTTGCGGAGCATCCAAAACCAGTTATACCAGGCTTGTCCGAGCGATTCCAGCAATCGTGACTCCAGTTCCCGCGTGTCTTCCCCAAATCCTCCATGCCGCCGCAGGCTGTAAATCTGGGTAAAAAGCATCCTGCGCCGTTTGTGATTCATGAACCACGGGCGTAAATGATATTCGCTCAGCAAGAGCAGCGCTTCCCGTTCCCCGACACGGCTGGCTTGATTGAGCACGGTCTGCTGCCGCCCGTGGCGGCGAAAGCAGTACAAAGGCTCGGGCGTGTAAACGGCATCACCCTTTTCCAACAAATGAAACCACATCTCCAGGTCGGTTAGCTGATGGTATCGGTGATTGAACCCGCGCAGCGCCAACTCGTGGCGGAACATCACGACGGACGGTTCGCCAATGATGTTCGCATTCATTTCAAAGCAACGGGTGATCACTTCCCAGCCGCGATGAAATCCAGCCGCGCCCAATTGGTCGCACACTTCAACGATCTTTGAATCGCCGTCGATGATGTTGCGGGCGGCGACGGCCATCACGGCCGCCGGATTGTTGTCCAGCAGACTGGCCATTTTCGAGAGAGTTTGCCGGTCAGCCAGCTTGTCATCGCCAAACAGGAATTGAATATACTCTCCGCGCGCCAGGGAGAGGCAGTAATTCCAATTGGCCACCATGCCGAGATTGGATCGGTTGATTTGAACGCGGATGCGGCTGTTGCTTTCCGAATAACGACGGAGCACCGCGCCGCTGTCATCTTCCGAACAATCATCGACAATCACGAGTTCATAATCCGGAAAGTCCTGCGCCAGCACTGACTCAATCGCTTCAGGCAGATAGCGCGCGTAATTATAAGTCGGGATCAGAACACTGATTTTTGGAGCGGTGAAATCGTTCGAAACCGGGGTGCCAATGGTCAATCGCGGGCGCGGACGCCCTTCGACACGTTCGCAGGAAGTTCCAGGAACTTCGGCTGCGTCGGTGTCAGATTGGAGCATAAGCGGGTGAATCTTATTTCCTGAATGATTCCAAACCATGGGGTGTCTACCTGCCATCAAGGACGCCCTTTTGAATCATCATTGCCGAGGGCTTTCGAGATGGCCGCAAAAACCATTTCGGGCGGAAGATTTTCGAGGCACTCGATTTTTCCACGCTGGCTGATGAAGCAAGTTTCCCGGCTGCACGGGGCGCACGGCCAGGATTGCTGCACGACCGTGATTGAACCCCAGACCTGGGTTTTTCCCTTCATCGCAAATGGACTGGCGTCCGGCCAATCATTCGGCCACGGTCCCCACTGTGAGGCTGGGGTCGGACCATAGAGCGCAATGGTCGGCGTTCCGACCGCCGCCGCGACATGAGTCGCGGCTGTGTCGATGCCAACAAAAGCGCGGCTGCCTTGGATGGCCGCGGCCAGTTGGCGCAGGGTGAAAGGTTGCGGGAGAGAATCCACCGTGCCGCCAGCCGCAATTTCGATGCGCCGGAATTGTTCCTCGTCTGCTTGTCCAGGCGAACGGGTGAACACCGCGCGCAGATTGGTCCGGGAACGAATCCGTTCGGCCAAACCGGCCCAGGCGGAGGCAGGCCAGTACTTGAACGACCGCCGGCTGTATGGATGAAGCAGGACGTAGGGCTGTTCGCCCAAGTGCCGCCGGGCAAACGCGAGGTCTCCGGCGTTGCAATCGAAAACCACCCGCGGGATGGCCGGTATGCCGAGCGGTTCCAATTGGGTCAACATCAACGGCACGATGTGCCTGCGGCCATCGAACATTCGGCAATGCCGCAGCAGGAGTTGCTTCCACCAGTCGCGGCGGGCGAGCGTGCGGAATCCCAGGGCCTGGCGGCCGCAGGCAATGGAAAATGCCGCCGTCCGATCCGACCAACCCGTGCCGAGCGCGTAGTCGTAGCGGCGCCAAAGTTGGAGCATCATGCCCAGGCCGGTGGAACCCGGAGACAGCGTGTGGATGCGCCGCACGTTCGGATTCTTTGCCAGCACTTCCTCCGTTCCCTTGAAAACCAGGTAGTCCACTTGCGCGTGCGGCAAGTGCGTTTTGATTGACAGCGCCAGCGGAGTGGAGAGCAGCACGTCGCCGATGTATCGGAGACAGACGATCAGGAAGGTCGCATGCTCGAGTGGCTGTCTTTCCGAAAGCTCGCCCTGGCCATTTGTGGGTTGGGGTAACTGACAGCTTAAGGTGCGAGCGGGCGGAAGCGGCGCGCGCCGCAAATTTTTTCCTACGAGTAGGTCAAGCGCCCGCGTTGCCACCGTTCGTAGAGGGTGTGGCCGTATTGGCGGCGTTCCAGGGCGCTCCAGCGCGCCGTGCGCCGCTTGCGCTGGAACCGTTTTATCCACCGTTGGATTTGGTTAAGCCCCCACTTCTTGCGGAAGTATTGGCGGTTTTCCTCTTCATACGGCCCGTAGAGATTGACTTGACGGATGCATTTCTGGGTTACGGAACCAAAATGATGAATGAACGAACGCCCGGTCGTTCCCAACTTGAAACCCGCCTGGCGCGCCCGCTCGAAGAAATCCGTGTCCTCGAACACCCCGACGCGGAAATTCTCGTCGAACAGGCCGATGCGCTCGAACACCCGCCGCCGCACCATGAAGCAAACGCCATCCGCCACATCGGGCCGCATGGCCCCGGCGGCGGATTCGACAAATTCCCGGGCGTACGATTCCAAATCATAGTTGAGCAGACCTTCGCGGATCGCCGGCGTCACGATGTCCCATGCTTCCGTCTTCGCGGCGGTCAGCAAGCCTTCCAGCCAGCCCGCCGTCAGCACCACGTCGTTGTTCAGCACCACCACCCAATCCGCGCGGCACGCGCGGACGCCCTGGTTCCAGGCGGCGGCACAACCGCAGTTTCGCGCATTGCTAATGACCGTGATGTCGGTGCGCGTGCTCAAATATTCCGCCGTGCCGTCCGTCGAACCGTTGTCGATCACGACCGTTCCCGCCCTCAGCCCGGTATGGCGCCGCAAGCTCTCCAGGCAAAGTTGCGTGCACTCGAGTTGATTGAACACCGGGATTACGATTTCAACCAGCGGCGGATCCGCCGACTGATCGTTTCGCGTCCGGTTGGTCGCGCCCGCCAGCAGGGCTGGAACGGGTTCTTCCAGCAACGCCACCGCGGATGAATCGGCAAAAGTTACGCCTTCTGCCAGATACTCAAGCGCCCGCACTCCCAGCGGGAAAGACTTTCTGTTATTATTAGGATCAAGCACGTCGTCATACCGAAGGGAACGGCTTGGCTCGCTTGGAGCATCCCTCCGGTCGGGCGGCGGCAGTTAGGTAACTACTTACGTCGCGCTGAGTTTAGCAATTTGCCTTCATCTCACCATGGGGTTTTAACCTGAGATTAGCGCGACGGCAGAGCAATGGCGTGTTGCCGTGCGCGGGCCGGTGAGCGGGCCAACCCGGCATGTAAAAAACAAATGGCACAATGGCTGATTCGAAACGTCCCAAAAACAATGCGGCGCATGCAACGGGATCGGACCCGCCTGGAGCCGGGAATCAGAAGCAAAATGCCCAAAGAAATTGTCGCTTCTGTTGCCCGGCAGAGTTTACAATGAACGCGGATTGGATTCATTCAACATGGCTTTGCGTGACACCGCCGCCGGGATTGTGCGCCGTTTGCAAACGGCCGGGTTTGCCGCGTACTGGGTCGGCGGTTGCGTGCGCGATTATTTGTTGGGACGCGAGCCGCAGGATTATGACGTGGCCACTTCCGCTGTCCCGGACCAGATCGAGGCGTTGTTTGCGCGCACGATTCCAGTCGGGCGCAAATTCGGCGTGATCATCGTGCTCGAAAACGGCCACGAATTTCAGGTGGCCACCTTCCGGGCCGAAGCGGATTACCAGGATGGCCGTCACCCGGAACAGGTTACCTTCAGCAACGCGCAAGCTGACGCCAGCCGGCGCGATTTCACTGTCAACGGCTTGTTCTACGATCCGGTTCGCGACGAACTGCATGACTGGGTGGGCGGCGAAGCGGATTTACGCGCGAAACTCCTGCGCACGATCGGTTCGCCGGACGAACGCTTCGCCGAGGACCATCTGCGCTTGCTGCGCGCCGTGCGCTTCGCCGCGCAGTTGGACTTCCAGGTCGAGGAGCGCACGTTCGCCGCGTTGCGGGCAAACGCGCCCAGCATTTCGACGGTGAGCGCGGAGCGGATTCGCGAGGAACTCATGAAGCTTTTCCGTCCGCCGCATGCCGCACGGGGGCTCGATCTGCTGCGGGACAGCGGTTTGCTGGAACAAGTGCTGCCGGAAATCGCCGCCATGATTCACTGCGACCAATCGCCCGATTACCATCCCGAAGGAACCGTCTATAACCACGTCCGCCTGATGCTGTCTCAACTTCCTGCGGACGCGCCGGATGAACTGCCCTGGGCGGTGTTGCTCCATGACGTCGCCAAGCCCGTGACCGCCTCGCGAGACCCCCAGACCGGGAGCATCCATTTTTACGGTCATGAGAAAGTTGGCGCAGAAATGGCCGAGACACTGTTGCAGCGCTTGAAGTTTCCGCGCAAGGAAACCGACGCCATCGTCCAAGCGGTCCTCTATCATATGCAATTCAAGGACGTGAAGGACATGCGCAAATCCAGCGTGCGGCGGATGTTGATGCGAGACACGTTCCCGCTGGAACTGGCCCTTCACCGGCTCGACTGCCTCGGCTCGCACCGAAACCTGGACCACTACGAATTCATGCTGGAACAAGCCAGGGAATTGGAACACCAGCCGCAAATCATTCCGCCGCTGCTGACCGGGAGCGATTTGATCGCGTTGGGCATGCGGCCCAGCCCCGCCATGGGCGCTCTCCTCGCCGAAATCCGCGAGAAGCAACTGCAGGACGAACTCAAGACCAGCGACGAAGCGCGGGAATGGGCGCGGCAAAAGCTTCGGGAAAACGCTAGTTCCGCGAGCGGGTGATCGAAGCCGAAGGAGCAACTAATTCCGCCCTGGGCGCGCCAAAGCTTCCTTGCGACGGCGTGCAGCGCCGCTCCCGATCCACCCATGTCCCAATCACACCTCCGTCATTGGTTATTTGACATTCAGGCGTGACACGTCCTTTTTTACCCAACCGCCAGCCCATCAGGCACTTGCCTCAATGCCACCGTTTTTCACCACCCTGCCCACCCAAAAAAGAGGTTTAATTTGGTTTAATTTACTTTAATTCACCTTAATTTCTCGCCGGGCTTAATTCCCGATTGGGGCCGACGGCAACAATCCGCGTGTCATATTTTATGCTACACAAGAACCCGGACTTGGTTTGTTTCGGCCTGTTCAGGCTTGTTCCGCCTTGAACTCCGAAACTTGCTTTCGATTGTCAAAGAGCCTGCCCGGTTTGCTTCGAGTGCCCGTTTGGGCTCTCAACGGCGCCAGGCAAAAATCATCGGCGTCACGTTTAAACGTGTGTCGTTCGTTTCAGGATTCCCTCCGATCCTTCACCGTCACCCAGGATTAAAACACACCCTTTTACTAAAGGCAAATGAATTTTTCTTGCCAACCGTCCAAAGCGTGCGCAGTTCAACGCGATTAGGGCAAAACAATCATGGCGGGGGCACTGCCGTGGGGGGTGCGGATTTGCCCGTCAATGAGAGGCCATAAGTTCTTGAGTTCCACCCATCCCTGGCTGATAATCGAGATGTCATCGAACATGAAGCTCAGCCCGGTCCACCCGTGCCGTTTAGCTCCGAAGCTGCGTCTTGCGCGCGGTGTTTCGGCACTGCGCGGTTGCGTGGCGCTGGCGTGGGCTGCCCTTTGGCTGGTTTCCGGTCAGCCGATTGACGGGGCGGAGACGGGAGCGTCCAAACCTGCGACCCGGGACAATTGGTCGTTCAAAGCACCGGCCCGGCCGGAGTTGCCGCCGGTGAGGAACCGCAAGTGGGTGCGGAATGCCATCGATCGATTCATTCTCGCGCGGTTGGAGGAGGAGAAGCTGGAACCGTCACCGGAAGCGGACCGGATCACGCTGATTCGCCGATTGAGCCTCGACTTGACGGGTTTGCCGCCAACGCTCGCGGAGGTCGATGCGTTTGTGACTGATCGCCGGCCGGACGCGTACGAACGGGTGGTGGAGCGGTTGCTGGCGTCGGTCCATTACGGGGAACATTGGGGGCGGCACTGGCTGGATGCGGCGCGTTACGCGGACACGAACGGCTACGAGAAAGACCTGCCGCGCTCGATTTGGCCTTACCGGGATTGGGTAATCAATGCCTACAATGCCGACCTGCCTTTCGATGAGTTCGCGATTGAACAAATGGCGGGCGATCTGCTCCCCAATGCCACGATCGAGCAGCGCGTCGCCACGGGGTTCCATCGCAACTCGATGGTGAACGAAGAAGGTGGCGTCGATCCGGAGGAGTTTCGAGTCGCGGCGATCATCAATCGCGTGGAAACCACAGGCAAGGCCTTCCTGGGTCTGACGATCAATTGTGCCCAATGCCATAACCACAAGTACGACCCGATCTCGCAAAAGGAGTACTACCAATTCTTCGCCTTCCTGAACAGTGATGACGAGCCGCTGCTCGACGTGCCCAGCCAGGCGCAATTAATCAAGCGCAAGGAAATTCTCGATCAGATCGGAAAGATCGAAGACGAACTGCTTGCCAAGGACCCTGAACTCAAGACCCGCCAGGCGGCATGGGAAGATGATCTGCGCGATGAGACGGTCAATTGGCATGTGCTGGAACCGGTGAATTACTATGGCGCGGTCGGGACGAAGTTCACGCGCTTGAGCGATGAATCATTGCTGGCGACCGCCTCCAACCCGGGGAGTTCGACCTATACCGTCACAGTCAAACCGCAACTCAAGGACATTACCGGTTTTCGGCTGGAGGCCTTGACGGATCCAAACCTGCCGCACAACGGACCTGGACGCACCGCGCATGGCAACTTCGTGCTGACTGAATTCCGCGTGGACCTGATTTCGCCGGATGGGCAAACCACGAACCAGGTGCCGCTGCAAAATGCCACGGCCGATTTCGAACAACCCGGCTTTCCCGCAGCCGACGCCATCAACGGCAAGGCCGACGCCAAACACGGCTGGGCCATCGACGCCGGGCCGGGCCGGATCAACCAGGACCGCAAGGCGGTGTTTGAAACGAAGCAGAACGTGCACCTGGCGGAGGGCAGCATGTTGCTGTTCACGCTGAAACAGGCTTTTGGCACCGAGCACACCCTCGGACGTTTCCGGCTCGCGGCAACTTCGCAGGCGGAGCATCCCATCCGCGCGGACCCGCTGGCAGCAAAGTTGCGGCAAATTCTCGACCTTGCGGTGGACCAGCGCACGCCACAGCAGCGGCGTGAGTTATTCAGCTTCTATCGAACGGTTGACTCCAAATGCGCGGAGGCCAACAAACAAATCGCCGACCTGATGAACGGCTGGCCGCAAGCGGACACCACGCTCGTGCTGGCCTCGCGCCAGGAACCGCGTGAAACCCACATCTTCAAGCGCGGCGATTTCCGCAATCCGCTCGAGGCGGTCTCGCCGGACGTGCCCGCGTTCCTGCCGCCGCTGCCCGCGGGCGAACCGCGCAACCGGCTGACGCTCGCGAAATGGATCGTGAGCGAAAAAAATCCGCTCACCGCGCGCGTCATCATGAATCGCTTTTGGCAGGCGTATTTCGGGCGTGGTTTGGTGGTGACGGCGGAGGATTTCGGGACCCAGGGCGACAAACCGTCGCATCCAGAGCTGCTGGACTGGCTGGCGTGTGAATTCATGGCGCGCGGGTGGAGCATGAAAGCGATGCACCGATTGATTGTTGAATCAGCGACCTACCGGCAAGCGTCCAAGGTAAGTCCGGAACTCTATGCCAAAGACCAATACAATCGCTGGCTGGCGCGCGGACCGCGTTTCCGGGTGGAAGCGGAAACGGTGCGGGACATCGCGCTGTCCGCCAGCGGCTTGCTCAGCGCGAAGGTCGGCGGGCCGAGCGTTTATCCGCCGATCCCCGATGGCGTGCTCAATCTGGGCTATGGTGCGCCGATGAAATGGGAAACGAGCACCGGCGAAGATCGTTACCGGCGCGGGCTGTACACGTTTTGGAAACGGACCGTGCCGTATCCCGGCCTTTCGATCTTCGACGCGCCGAACGCGGACACCGCGTGTGTGCGACGGGTGATGTCGGACACGCCGTTGCAGGCGCTGACCACGCTGAACGACACGGTGTTTCACGAAGCCGCGCAGGCACTGGCCTTGCGCGCTTGGAAGGAAGGCGGCAAGACGGATCGCGACCGGGCCGCGTACGCCTTCCGGCTTTGCACCAGCCGCGAACCGGACGCCAAAGAGTTGGAAGGCGTATTGAAACTGGTGCGGGAGAAGGAACAGTATTTTGAAAACCGCACGGCGGCGGCCGTTCAGATCGCGTCGCCGGACCGGCAGAATCCCCCGGAGGATGTGAACTTGCATGCGGTGGCGGCGTGGACGCTGGCGGCGCGGGTGTTGCTGAATTTGGATGAGACGATTACGAAACAATAGCCATGAACTACCGCGAAGAAATCAATGCTGAGGCCAGAAAGATTCTTACCCGCCGCCATTTCTTCCGTGATTGCGGCGTGGGGTTGGGGGCGATTGCGCTGGGTTCGTTGCTGAACGATAACCGGGTTTTCGCGGCGACTTCGCAGCCGCAGAGCACTGATCCATTGACGCCGAAGCCACCGCATTTTGCGCCGAAGGCGAAGCGGGTGATTTACCTGTTCCAGGCGGGCGCGCCGAGTCAGTTGGACCTGTTCGACTACAAGCCGACGCTGGCGAAGTACGACGGGCACCCGGTGCCGGCAGAGTTGGTGAAAGATCAGCGGTATGCGTTCATTCCGCGGGACGCGGCGTTGTTCGCCAGCACGTTAAAATTTTCCCGTCACGGCCAGTGTGGCGCGGAGCTTTCCGAAGTCCTGCCGCACCTCGCGGAAGTGGCGGATAACATCGCCATCGTGAAGTCGATGACCACGGATGCGTTCAACCACGCGCCGGCACAGATTTTCATGAACACGGGCGCGACGCAATTCGGGCGTCCCAGCATGGGCTCGTGGGTGACTTACGGCCTGGGCAGCGAATCGCAATCGCTGCCGGGTTTTGTGGTGCTCAGTTCCGCGGGCGGCACGAGTGGCGGCGCTTCGAATTGGGGCTGCGGTTTTTTGCCGACGGTTTTTCAGGGCGTGCCCTTCCGCCGCAGCGGCGATCCCATCCTGAGCCTTTCGAACCCGGCGGGCATCACCCGCGAGATTCAGCGCGAGTCGCTGGACTTGCTCAAGGAACTCAACCAGCACCATCTCGATGAAGTTGGCGACCCGGAAATCGCGACCCGCATCAATGCCTTCGAGATGGCGTATCGCATGCAGGCGAGCGCACCCGAACTGATGGACATTGGAAAAGAGTCGCCGGCGACGCTGGAAATGTATGGCGCGGAGCCGGGCAAGAGTTCCTTCGCGAACAATTGCCTGCTGGCGCGCCGGTTGGTGGAACGCGGCGTGCGGTTCGTGCAGCTTTACCATGAAGCGTGGGACCATCACAGCGAGGTCATCAAGGGAGTGAAGGCTCAGTGTGGCCAGACTGACAAACCCGCCGCGGCTCTGGTCAAGGACCTGAAGCAGCGCGGACTGCTCGACGAGACGCTGGTCATTTGGGGCGGGGAGTTCGGGCGCACACCGATGGTGGAAACAAACGAAGCCGCCGGCCGGAAAATGGGGCGCGACCATCATCCGCAGGCGTTCACGATGTGGCTGGCGGGCGGGGGCGTTAAACCGGGTTTGACCCTGGGCCAGACGGACGAGTTCGGTTTCCACATCGTCGAAGACCGGGTTCATGTGCACGACCTGCATGCGACCATTCTGCATTTGCTCGGTTTCGATCACACGAAGCTGACCTACAAATTCCAGGGCCGGAACTTCCGGCTGACGGATGTGGAGGGAGAATTGGTGAATAAATTGCTTGTGTAATCGCCGGACCGGATCGCCTCCAATGGCGGCTCCGCGAATCCCGTCCGGACCCGCGCCAAAATTCAAGCCCAATCGCTCGTTCTGACGAAGAAATTCTTCTGATTGCTGGTTGCACTCCCGCGCAAAATCCGGCACAACGCCCGTCCGTCTTTTGATTTATGAAAAAAGAAACAACGAAATCGACCGAAATGCAGTTGCTGGATTTGCTGAAACGGGTGTTGCCCAAGGCAACCCACGACGCCCAACTGGCCGGAAAAATTTATCAGGCCATCGAAACGGAACTCAAGGCCAAGGCCCGCGTGGCCGCCTTCGAAAAGTTTTGCGGCAAGGTGGAGTTGCCCAACCTCGAACCCAAGACCATCGATGATGTGAAACTTCAGTTGGCCGCGTCGTTCGGCGACGGTGACGTGACGGTCAAGCCCAACAAGAAGGACAAGACGTTGATGGTGGAGGTTTCGTTGCCCGATGGGCAGTTCACAAGTGAAATCAAGGTCGGGGCGGTGGCGGCTCCGGCGGGTGATGACGAGCAGGAGATCACGCTCAAGTTTGCGCCTTTTCCCGTGTGCATGCCGGGCGACAAGGACTTGGTTTGGCTCCTGGCCCGGCGCGAAAACATATCGCCGGAAGAAGGCGGAATCGCACTCTCGAAAATCGAGGAGGAATTCTGGGCCTCCAAGACGGGTCAAAAGCTTCTACGTGACCGGGTGGACAGAAGTTTTCCGGAATTCATCGCCCGCGTTCCAGCCGGCTTGTTGAGCGAGGCGGGCCTGAAGCGCCATTACAAGACGCCGGAACCAATCAAAGCGCTGCGAGGCAACACGAAAAGCCGGGGTTGAATTGGCCGCCCTATTTTGCGGTGATACGGCCTGGAGATGAGGTTGACGGAAACTGAGTTAATCGCGCACATTCTTCCGTCGGCTGCCAACTGCCGCCCATGTCAACCGTAGCCAATGTTCGCATTCACGCCAGCCAGTTCCCCGCGGCGGCGCGGGAGGATTTGCTGCGCTCCCTGCGCACCCGGCAGGTCAACCACAAGTTTCATTATGACAGCCTGAAGCAAACGCAGAAATGGCTGGCCTTGCACCAGGCTTATTCCCCATCGCGGGCGGACGAGGATTGCATCGCGATTTACGAACGAAGTTTTGAGGCGGCAGTCGATGGCATCAAGACGCCGGCGGTTCATTTGGTCGGGCTGGGTTGCGGCGGCGGGCAAAAGGATACGCGTCTTTTGCGCCGGCTGGGCGAACGTGACAAAAAGATCACGTACACTCCCTCGGACGTAAGTGTGGCGATGGTGTTGGTGGCGCGGGCCGCGGCGCTATCGGCGATCGAGGCGCGAGATTGTCATCCGCTGGTTTGTGATCTCGCGGCCGCCGATGACCTCGCAAACTTTTTGGGGGAATATCCCGAACCGGCCGCCGCGCGATTGGTGACCTTCTTTGGGATGATCCCGAATTTCGAGCCGCAAATGATTTTGCCCCGGCTGGCGGGATTGTTGCGGGCGGGCGATTTCCTGCTTTTTAGCGCCAATCTTGCTCCGGGAATAGATTACGCGGCGGGTGTGCGACAGATCCTGCCGCTCTATGATAACCGCCTGACGCGGGATTGGCTGATGACATTTCTGGTTGATTTGGGCGTCGAGGTGTCGGATGGCGAATTGCGGTTCGGGATTGAAGATGATCCAGCGGGAAGCGGGCTCAAACGGGTCGCGGCGCATTTCCATTTCGCGCGGTCGCGCCGGGTGGAGGTGGACACGGAGGCGTTTGAATTCAGAGCGGGCGAATCCGTGCGGCTGTTTTTTTCTTATCGGCATACGCCGGAGAAAGTTCGCGCGCTGCTTGAGCCACATGGCCTGAGCGTCCTCCAGCAATGGATTGCGAAATCGGAAGAGGAAGGGGTGTTCCTGTGCCAGGCGAGGCGGCGCTGAATTGAAATCAGAAATCCGAAGTCTGCGGATTGCTTGCGCTGTGTTACACCTTGTCAACCTGCCCGGCAGTTTCGCGGGATTCCTTGAAAGCGGCGAGCTGCGGTTGTTGATTTTGGCGGACCTGCCCGGCTTTTCTGCGGTGGTGCTGGGCGGCGAGCAAGCGAATTAGATAAACGACCACAATGATGTTGACGCAGAAAACGAGCAGCTTGAAATAAGTGAACCGATGCCAGAGATGATAGACCTCCACCGGCAGGAACAGCCCCGCCGAAAGAACGGCGAACCATTCGGCCCAATGGCGCTCGTGCCACAGGCCATAGGCTTCGATGAATCGGACCCCTCCGCAAATCACGGCAAAGACCGCGATGGCTACTAAACGCCGGTCCGTCGCCATGGAGGCGGCGTCGATGCAAAGCTTGGCAAAGCCCCAGGCTGGATCGACATGCAAGAAGTGCAGCAGATGTTCCATCCGGGCTTGGACATCCGTGTGAAGCAAGGTGAGGCAAAACAACCCGCCCGCCAGCCAGGCAAAGCCCTTGACAAACTCGAAAAGAGCGACCGAGCGCAACCCAATCGGCGCCTTATGTCCAGTTTCTGCTTTATTCACGGCTCCAGGCCATCCGCTTACCTCCCAGATTTGACTCCGATGATGGCAATTCGTTCGATGTAGATACTGTTCCCGCCGATCCGGTCAGGTCGAATGCTGTCCGGCTTCCGCTTCCGGGTTTGTAGCATCATCCGCTCCACTCAAAACTCGAACCGCACGCCGCCGAGACGACTCGCGATTTCGCCCAGCACTCGTTCTTCATCAGCGGGGTGTCTGGCATTAAACGTTACGCTGAAACGCAAATAAGCGCAAGCATCATCCCAGGGCACCGTGGAAATCAGCTTCTCCGTAATTAACCATTGCGAAATCTCCTCGGCATTCTTAAAAGCGACCTTGGAACCGTCCGGCTTGATGGCCGTCCGCGGCGCCTTGACGTAGAGGAAGAACGAACCTTGCGGCTTGCGGGCGTCGAAACCGGCGGCGCGCAACACCCGGACCAGGCCGTCCATCCGGCGCGAGTATTTGGCGGCAATTTTCTCCGTGATCCCGGGATGATCGAGGCAATACGCGGCGGCGTGCTGGATGGCAAGGAACTGCCCGGAATCCGTGTTGTCCTTGACATCGCCGTAGGCTTTCACCAGCAGTTCATTCCCGGCCACAAACCCGCAACGCCAGCCGGTCATGTTGAAGCTTTTGCTGGTGGAATGAAGTTCGATGCCCACTTCCTTCGCGCCGGGCGTGGCCAGAAAACTCAACGGCTTGCCCGCGAACACCAGCGCGGCATAGGCCGCATCGTGGATCACCACGAGATTATGGCGCACCGCGAAATCAACAACATGGGCGAAGAATTCCGCCGTGGCGCTCGCGCCGGTGGGGTTATTGGGATAATTGATGACGAGAACTTTGGCCTTGCCCAGAATATCTTTCGGAACGCTGTCAAGATCGGGCAGAAAGCGGTTGGCCTCCGTGAGCTGCAGGTTATGCACCAGGCCGCCGTAATACCTGGAATGCGTGCCGAACACCGGATAACCGGGCGTCGTCATCAGGACGTAGTCGCCCGGATTGATCAGCGCCGCCGGAAGAATGGACAGCGCCGCTTTGCTGCCGATGGAGTGCAACACTTCTGTCTCGGGGTTAATGCCTTTGACGCCGCAAACTCGTTCCAAATAGCGGGCTGCCGCTTCCTTCAACACCGCATCGCCGTTGTCCGAATAACCCCGGTTCTCCGGCTTGCGGGCTTCGGCGTGCAACTGCTCCACCACCTCGGGAAACGCCATCTCATCCGGCTCGCCCACGCCCATGTCGATGATTTCGGCGCCCGGATTCGCCGCGAGCGCGGCGCGTTTGGCGCGTTTGATCTTCTCGAACTTATAGATGGCGGTCGATTTGCCGTATTGACGACCGCCGATGCGCTCGGCGAACAGATTTTGAATGTAAGTGTCGGACATGCAGCTTGTGAAAATAAACGCAGCGGCGGTTTCGTGCAAGCGGGGATGAGCAATGCGAAAACCCCGCGTTGCCGATTTGGAAATCGGCAATACAGCAGGTTTGGACACTCCACCGAGGCGTTACGCCTATCCTATCGGGCCTGCCGCCGAACCAAACACCAGGCCCACACAGACAAACCCGCCGCCAGCAGCCCCATCGCGGCCATGATGAAAAAATCCGCCGGATTGGTCGCCAGTTTGCCTCGTTCGTCAATGCCCTTCAAAATGTGCAACACGGCCAGCAGGCCAAAGATCGTCCCGGTGGTAATGAGATACGCTTTCATCGGATTGTGCTCGGTTGAAAAACTTTGAAATTCCGCGGGCCGTCCCCGCCCAACATCTGAAAACAGAGCCACGCCCAAAAGAAGATGTCAATCGCGAAGGCGGAATTCACTCGCGCGATTTTGAATCCATGATGATCGTCACCGGCCCGTCATTCGTAAGGCTCACCTGCATGTCCGCGCCGAATTCACCCGTCTGGATTGGCTTGCCAAAATCAGCCGTGAGCCGCTGGATGAATTGCTCATACAATGGAATCGCCACTTCAGGCCGCGCCGAACGGCTGTAGGACGGACGATTTCCTTTCTTCGTGCTTGCGAACAACGTGAACTGGCTGATGAGCAGAATCCCGCCCTGCGCTTCCTGCACGGAACGATTCATCACGCCGTTTTCATCGTCGAAAACCCGCAACCGCACGATCTTGCCGCTCAGCCATTCGATGTCCTCGGGACCGTCCGCTTCCTCGATGGCCAGCAGCACCAGCAAACCCCGTTCGACCGCGCCCCTGATCGCGCCGCCGATGGCCACCTTTGCTTCTGAAACCCTTTGAATCACCGCTCGCATGCAGTGGAATATGCCGCGCACCAACTCTCTTTGAAAGCCTGGCTTTGCCCCCGGCGTTCGTCTTCGAAGGACGAGCAGGAAACATGCTCACACGGTCGCCTAATGCCGGGGTTCAACAGGCAAAGCCCCCGACTCGTTCCCCGACGCTTGAATTTTCTTCAAAGCTTCAATCGCGTTGTCCTTTATCCTTGGATTATTGGTGAGCGATTGCAGGAGCGGCGCAGCCGAAGCCGCCTGCGTTCCGAATTGTCCGAGCGCCCGGGCCGCATCGCCGGCCACCGAGGAGTTGGTGCTGCTCAGGGCTTGGCTGAGAGCGGGAATCACTTCTCCGGCATTCGCATGAAACAAGCCGAGGACCTGGATGGCTCCGCACGCAGTGCCCTCGCTCGGGGAGGACGTGGCGCTGATCAGGAAGGGAATGAAATTGGTTCCCGTCGCCGGATGCTGGCCCAGCGCCCAGATGGCGCACATGCCGGACCATTCGGTTGCCGGTTGGACGGCATTCGTCAGCGCCCCGGTGCCCTCAGGGTCAATCGTAGCCAGGACGTAGGCGGCTTCCTTGATCGAGGAGTGCCAGAAATTAGTGTGGAGCAGCCGCGTGAGTTCCGGCACCGCCGGCTTGGCCAACGGCCCCAAAGCGGCCAAACCCTGCGCCGCGCGCCAGCGCACCCGGTCCGCTTCGGTGACATCATCGAAAAAAATGTGCGCGCCGGACGTCCGCCGGAGAAAGGCATTGATGTGGTCCTGCATCCGGAAGCGAAACGCATCGCGGCGCGGCCGCAGGTGAATATCCTCCATCAACAAAGGCAGCGCCTCCGCGCCCATGGCATGAATCGCCTCGGCAGCCGCGATCTGTTCCGGCGTGGGTGCTGGCAGCGAGCTCGAACTGATGCCAACCGCCTGGCCATCATCAAGCTGCTTCAACCACTGGCTCAGCGTTTTCCCTTCAAAAACGGGTTCTTTGCGCCAAGGCGGCATGAAATGCCAAACGACAAGAAGAACCAAGGCTGCAATGACGCCGGCGAACAGGCTGTTCTTTCGATTGGGTTTCATCGGATTCGCTGATCAGGTGCCGAATAATCGTATGCTGTTGCTTTCTTACTAAAGATGGAAGCTTGAAGATAGATGACCAAGCGCTTTAGCTCCTTCATGCGTCGCGCCCAATTTGTTATTATCAGCATCCTGGCCCTGACAGCCGCCCTGGCCGTCATCCTCGCCGTGCTGCAATATCGCAGCCTTCAGGAGTTCCGGGCAAATGAGTGGGCAGCGCGAGCCGCGACCGTGGCGTTGGACGCCCAATTTATGGCTGACCCGCGGTTTCGAAATGTGCGCGTCCCTGGCTACACCGGAAAAGCCGGGCTGCTCCGACCCGAAGGTGTGTTCCGAGTGACCGGTTCCGTTTCTTCCAGCAAGGATTGGAGTGACCTGCGGGGAATCATAGGCGCGGTAAACCCGCCCGGGAGGCTCCTTTTAACGGTAAATGTTCTCCAGCCCAAGCCTGTGGCCCCCCAGCCGAAACCGGCGCGCCCGGCCAGGCAACGAGCGAATTAATCGGCACCGCGAAGTTGCGTCCCCGGTTTTACTCCTGCTCGTTCGATTTGGATCCTTCATGCGGCGGCAGACCTTCGGCTCCCCCAAAGCGACCGGCCAGAATGGTCGAACGATTATTACCCGACATGGCGGATTAAAAACTCTTGCGCCACCCACGGTTACAACTGGAGTCGCAAGCGTGTTCTTTCGACGAGCCAGGTGGCACGGCGGCAAACGACATAAGTTTATATACTTTATCACTGCTGAATCTATTATACTTATTTAACAAGTGAGTGTATCGCTTGCGTTGGGTCGGCCTTTCCGCCAGCATTTGGGTGCTTTAATGAAAGATCAGTTGTGCAGTCCAAGAAGAGGACCCAACCCGCCCTAGAGCAGAACCAGCTTGGGCCGGCGCTGACCATTCGAAAGCAACCCAACCCATCAACATTAAGCCTATGAAATCAAAACTCATCCCTATTGTATGTCTCTGCGCGAGTCTGGCTCGCGCAGATTTCAATCCCGTCCCGCTGACACCCAACAGCTATACTTTCGACATTGTGGTCGAAAAAGGAGCGCCGCCGGCGCTGCCCTACTGCCTCACCGCTTCCCAGGGAACCGGCCTCACGCTGGGTGATAGCACGTGGTTCGAGCAGGGCTTCTGGCGCTCACCCAACCAGAACTTCGGCCTGCCGCATCCAGGGCAGGTTTTCACGCATCAGAGCAACACAAATATCCAATACATCATGCCGCCGACCTACCTGACCAACAACTGCTTGTTGGCGGATTCCACGTTGCCCGGCGGCGGCACCCTCACCTTCGCCACCCCCACCACCTGCTCGGGTCTTTCCATTTTCGGCTCCTCCGGCGGCGGGGCGGGATCCGTCAATTATACGGTCACCCACGCCGATACCTCCACCGAGACTGGAGGCATCATTTACAGTGACTGGTTCAACGGCGCCAACCCTGCCTGGATCGCCCTTGGCCGTGTCGGACCCAACGGCGGCCCCCAAAACAATGGCAGCAATCCACGGCTTTATTCTTCGGAGATCACGGTGTCGACCAACAGTCCCGTGGTGAGCATTAGTTTCACTTTCGGGAGCGGCGGCCATCCGGGAATCTATGCTGTCAGCGCCACCACCGATGGCACGACTTACACTCCGGTCATTGTCAGCGGATTCAACGAGAAGGTCATTGTCCCGGCCTCATTCCCGCTCACGGCCACCATGGACCAAGGCACCAATACCGTTGACAACGGAAACCTCTCCACATGGTTCGAAGCTGGTTACGTTACCAACAACAACAACTTTGGCATTCCCCCCTCGGGCTCGACGTTCAACAGCCAGAGTCAGCCGACCCATCACTATCAAATGGGCAATTACTCCTCGAACAACGCCATCCTCATCGACGCGAACCACTTGACGGCCAACATTACTCCAGCCTCTCCGGCGCCTTATACTGCTTTCGCGCTTCTAACTGCCGGCGGCAACATCGGTGGCGGCCACCAAATGACCAACCTCTGCATCCTGCAACACCAGGATGGGGTCAACGAAACCAACATCTTTATCGGGTACGACTGGTTTGAAGGCAGCGTGCCTGGGTTCGTGGCTTATGTTGCCAATGGCCGTGTGAACATGCATGACCGCACGGTCAACGCTCTCGGCGGTGGCAACCCCAAGCTCTTTGAGAGCTACTTCGTGCTCAATGACACCACCAGCCCGGTCACGAACATCGTGTTGCAATATAAAACCTCTCCCTCGGGCAATTCGACCACGTATGTCATGGCCGTCAGCGCCACGGCGGGCGGCATCGCCCCGGTGCTTCTGGGCCTGCCCCAATGGCGCAATGCGTACCCGGGGAATACGGTGCAGTTTGCCGTTACCCTTGGCGCCGGCACCAGCCCGGTTTATTTCTGGCAGAAGGGACCCTCGCCCGCAGGGCCGTTTGTCAGCTTGACGGATGGCGGCAATATCTCCGGTTCAACGACGTCGAACCTGACCGTCGCCAACGTTGGCGCGGGCGATGCCGGCTATTATCAAGTGGTGGTTACCAATGCCGTGGGCGCCTCCACGAGCGCGCCCGTAGCACTCTACCTGCTCAGCTCGACCCAGGCCAATGTCACCCTCCCGGCGGACGCGATCAGTGATGCGAGCTTTGTGAACAACATCGCGCCCAATCCCGGCGAGGGAGTCACCAACATTGTTGACCGCACGACCGCGAAGTATCTCTGCTACGGCAGTGGTACGAACGTCGGGGCGGCGCCATTTCAAGGCCCGGTTGGATTTGTGATCACTCCGGGTGTGGGCAACACGATCGTGAAAGCCCTGCGGATTTACACGGCCAATGATCACCCCGAGCGCGACCCGGCTGATATCATGCTTGAGGGATCAACCGATGGCGGCGGCACCTGGACCACCATTTTGGCGGACACCGCGCTTTCATTGCCTGACGCCCGCAATAACACGGGGCTGGCATTGAACATAACCAACCAACCTCTGCAAGAGTTGGACTTCGCCAATACCAACGGCTACACCAGCTACCGGGTGACGTTCAATAACGTAAAAACCAACTCCACGGCGATCGGCTTCCAGGTGGCCGAAATCGAATTCCTTGGCACCGCCAGCGGCCCGCCGGTCGTGATTGCGCCGTTCAGCCTTCCCGAGAACGGTGTGGCCGTTGCCGGCACTACGTATTCGCTGCCAGTCGGAGTCGCCGGAACCACGCCCTTTACCTTCCAGTGGAGCTTGAACGGGACGAACCTGAACGACGGCGGCCGTATCTCGGGTTCACACAGCAATGTCCTGACCATTGCGGACGTCCAATTCGGTGACGCGGGCTATTACCAGCTCAACATCACCAACTCGCAGGGCTTCTACAACGTCTATCCCGGCGGCGGCGCGGACCAGAACCTCCTCGTAGTGGGCGTGCCCACGCTGCTGACCAACGGCTTGGGCTGGTCCACCAGCGGGAACCCGGCCCCAGTCGGGCCCGTTATTCAAAACAACTCACTGCAACTGACCACGGGCCTTGGCAGCAGCGCTCGCGCTGCCTTCTTTGGCACTCCAGTGTATATCGGCGCGTTCCAGGCTTCCTTCCTGTACCAGGATATAAATGGCGGCGGCGCCGATGGCATTGCGTTCTGCGTCCAGAACGACCCGCGTGGAGCTGCGGCCCTGGGAGCGCCCGGTGGAGCCCTGGGGGTCTCCGGCATTACCCCCAGCGCGGAACTCACGTTTAACATCTTCTCCGGTTCGCCGGGTGGCGTTGGAATCTCCTTCGCCACGAATGGTGGAAACGGCAACCCCTACAATTCCACCGCTCCGGTGGATGTTTCCAGTGGTGATCCCATCGCCGTCAACGTGGTTTATAAGGGTGGTGTGTTCAACGTGACCCTCACGGATACGAACAACAACAACACCTTCAGCACCAATATCGCCGTCGGCAGCCTGCCGGCGCTGCTGGGCTCCCAGACGGGGTATGTGGGCTTTACCGGCGCGGATGGCGGCATCACCTCCGCGCAGACAATCACCGACTTTGATTATGTGCCGCTGCCGACGCTGTCGGTCCAGACTTCCGGCGCGAACCTCGTGCTCACGTGGCCCCTGAATCCGGGCGGTTACACCCTGCAATCCGAGTCGGGACTGACGCCAGCCAACTGGCAGAACGTCACGGCGCCGGTCACCCAGGTGGGCGGACAAAATCAAGTCACTGTCCCCATCACGCCAGGCCAGAAGTTCTATCGCCTGGCCATTCCGCTCCCGGCACAGTAAGCAGCCGGCAAGCGCGTTAGCTCTGTTACAGGCAGTGGGCCAGTCAACTGGCCCACTGCCTTTTGCGTTTCAGGTTCAGGCCAGCAAACCGGGGTGCATCAACATTGTTACCGTGTCTTGGGTAGGGATGGCGCGCTGCGCCGTCACCGTCGCCGAGCGCAGCGTCAGGCGACGGAACGAATGATCCGAATCGCACGGCTTCGGCCAGCGGGCGGAACGATTAAACAAGCGTGTCCGCTTTGCAAATTCAATTGCGCCACCTGACGCTGCGCTCGGTGGCGCGGACATTGCAGCGCGATGTCCCTACCTTTCCGGGTAAGAACAGCGCCCCATTAATCGTGCCCGCCCATAAAGCTCTGGAAGACGGCGCTTCCGCTTGTTACCTTGTATCCGATGCGAATTTTATCAGGCATACAACCATCGGGCGCGCTGCATCTTGGAAATTACTTCGGGATGATGCGGCCGGCCATCGAATTGCAGGACCAGGGCGAAGCCTACTATTTTATCGCCAACTACCATTCGATGACCTCGCTGTTCGACGCCGGGGAGCGACGGCGGAATACGCTCGATGTGGCGCTCGATTTCCTCGCGTGCGGCCTGGATCCCAAAAAGTCCGTTTTCTTCAAGCAATCCAACGTGCCGGAAGTAACCGAACTGGCGTGGATGCTGACGACGTTGACGCCGATGGGTTTGCTCGAACGCGCCACCAGTTACAAAGACAAGATCGCCAAAGGAATTGCGCCCAATCACGGCGTGTTCGCCTATCCAGTCCTGATGGCGGCGGACATTTTAATTTATGATTCCAACGTCGTGCCCGTCGGGCGGGACCAAAAGCAACATGTGGAGATGACCCGCGACATGGCCACCAAGTTCAATGAGCAGTACGGCCAGACGTTCGTCATTCCGGAACCGCGCATTCGCGACGAGGTCGCTTTGGTTCCCGGCACGGACGGCCAGAAGATGAGCAAAAGCTACGGCAACACCATCGAGATCTTTGGCGAGGAGAAGGCCGTGCGCAAAAAAATAATGGGGCTCGTGATGGACAGCCGCACACCTGCCGAACCAAAGCCCGACGCCGAGAAAAACCTGGCGATTCAACTGCTCAAGTTGGTTGCGCCGACTGACGTGGCGGTCGATTTCGAAAACCGGCTCCGCGCCGGCGGATTGGGTTACGGCGACCTAAAGAAAGCCTTGTTCGAGCACTATTGGAATTACTTTGCCGCCGCCCGGTCCAAACGCGCCGAATTGGCCGCCAACCTGGATTACGTAAACAACGTCCTCGCGGACGGCGCCGCGCGCGCGCGCGCATTGGCGCAAAAAGTCTTGCAGCGGGCCAAGGTTGCGAGCGGGCTGGACTGACTGGCGGGGCACTGCCTAATCAAAACCGTGGCGGATGTTTCTCGGAGGCCGTACAGTCAGAATCATGAAGAATCGAAAAACCCGGCGGGGAAAACCCGTTTTGCCCTTTGAATGACCCTTAATCAGTTTACCTGAAGCCCCAAACTTATGTCCCTCACCCCCTCCACCATGCTGCCGCTCGGCACGGCAGCGCCTGATTTTCGGTTGCCGGATACGAACGGCGACGGCAAGACGGTCGCGCTCGCTGACCTCAAAGGCGCGCCGGCGTTGCTCGTGGTTTTCATGTGCAATCACTGTCCGTATGTGAAGCACATCCGGCAGGGGTTGGCGCAGTTGGCGCGGGATTACCGGCCCAAGGGCGTGGCCATCGTCGGCATCAGCTCGAATGACGTGGCGAATTATCCGGCGGACAGCCCGGCGAAGATGAAGGCGGAGGCCAAATCAGCCGGTTACACGTTTCCTTATCTGTACGACGAAACCCAGGCGGTGGCCAAAGCTTATCACGCCGCTTGCACGCCGGATATTTACCTTTTCGACCGGCAGCAGAAACTGGTTTATCGCGGCCAGTTTGACGACAGCCGCCCGGGCAATAGCATTCCGGTCACCGGCAAGGATTTGCGCGCGGCGCTGGATGCCGTACTGGCGGGCAGGCCGGTTTCGCCGAATCAAAAAGCCAGCATTGGATGCAACATCAAGTGGAAGCCGGGAAGCGAGCCCGGTTATTCTTGATGGCCCGGCGGCCATAAGCCGCAGGATAAGTCGTAATGCCGTGGTGGAGCGCGGAACGCAGATCTCCCGCTCCGCGCGCCGCCCCTGATTGACTGGCGTTACGATAAATCTTTATAAAACTGTTGACAAACTTATAACTGTGGCGCAGAATCACTGGCACATGCTGAAGATTAAGCTTTAAAGCTCAAAGTGCCGCCGCCAGAGGCTTCGACCTGCGCCGAGCCCGCGCAGACGCATGGGCCAGCCAATACTGAAATCCAGACGCCGAAGAAGAAGACAAAACATCCCCCAATGTTCAATCGCGCCAGTTTTGCTCCGAGGCATTCGCGAGCAGAACCATTGTTTTTGCCGGGGCCGGGCGAGAACCGGGCGAGGCGGAATTAAACCGCGCGGCAGGAAATTAAGGCGAATTAAAGTAAATTAAACCAAATTAAGCCAAAAATTTTCCCAAAGATGGCCGAATCCTATCTGGGCATTGAAATCGGCGGCACCAAGCTGCAAATCTCGGTTGGCGACGACCGGGCTGGCGTTGCGCAACGCCATCGGCTGACGGTTGATCCCGGTCGCGGCGCGGAGGGCATTCGCCGGCAGATCGAAGCCGCGCTGGCCCAAATTGTCCCCACGGTCAAACCAGCGGCTGCGGGGGTTGGTTTTGGCGGCCCGGTGGATTGGCAAACGGGGAGGATCTGCCGCTCGCACCAAATTGAGGGGTGGTCTGAGTTTGATCTGGGCGATTGGCTTCAGCGGCAGATCGATGCGCCCGTGTTCGTGGATAATGACGCGAACGTCGCGGCGCTCGGCGAGGCGATCCACGGCGCAGGCCGGGGCGCGAACCCGGTTTTCTATGTTACGCTGGGCAGTGGGGTGGGCGGCGGGTTGGTGTTGGACGGGGGAATTTATCACGGCGCAAAACCCGGTGAGGCGGAGATCGGGCATGTGCGATTGGACCGTCAGGGAACGATCGTGGAAGCGCGGTGTTCCGGTTGGGCGGTGGACGCCAGAATCCGGGCGCTCAAAACCAGTCAACCCACGAGCGCACTCGCCGGAATGCTCGGCCCGGCGCCCGGAGGAGAAGCGAGGCATCTGGCGGCAGCGTTACAGAAGGGGGATGCGGCAGCGCAGCGCATTCTGGATGAAACGGCGGAGGATTTGGCTTTCGGGCTTTCGCATGTGACCCACCTGTTTCATCCGGAAATGATTGTGCTGGGCGGCGGCCTTTCCGGAGTAGGGGAACCGCTGCGCCTTGGAGTCGAAAGAGCGCTCCGAGGATTTTTAATGGAAGTCTTTCTGCCGGGCCCGCGAATCTGCCTGGCCGCCTTGGGCGAGGACGCGGTTCCGGTGGGAGCGCTGGAATTGGCGCAGGCCCGGCTGCGTGCATGACCTTGCGGCCCATATGCTTAAACGGGCGTTTTTTGAATTTTCCCGTTGACTTCCGAGCCTAAGAAGGTTGTGATTCGGCCATATCGCCGTGACCATTGTCGCTGCCGGGCGAACTGCGCCCCAAGCCGATTGCTGAACAAAGATGAGCAATAAGAAGATCAACGTAGCCATTGTGGGACTTGGCTTTGGAGCCGAATTCATCCCCATTTATCAGCGGCATCCCCACGCCAACATGTACGCCATCTGCCAGCGTACCCGCGAAAAGCTCGACCAGGTGGGTAACCAGTATGGCGTCGAAAAACGTTACACCAGTTTCGAGGATCTGTTGAAGGACCCGGAGGTCGATGTTGTCCACATCAATTCCCCCATCCACCTGCACGCGCCGCAGAGCATCGCCGCGCTCAAGGCGGGGAAGCACGTGGCTTGCACCGTCCCGGCGGCCACGACCATCGAGGAATGCAAACAGATCGTCAAAGCCGCCCAAAAAGCGAAGAAGAATTACATGATGATGGAGACGGTGGTGTATTCGCGGGAATTCCTGTTCGTTCGGGAAATGCGCGACACCGGTCGATTGGGGCGCATCCAGTTCCTGCGCGGCTCACATCTGCAAAACATGGACGGCTGGCCCGGCTATTGGGAGGGCCTGCCGCCGATGCACTACGCCACGCATTGCGTGAGTCCCTGCCTGGCCATCGTGAAAGGCGAGGCGGATTATGTGTCATGCATCGGCTCAGGCCGGATTGCCGAGCACCTGATCGCCAAGTATGGCTCGCCGTTTTCGTTTGAGACGGCCCATTTCAAAATCCGCAACCAGGACGTCGGCTTCGAAGTTACGCGCTTTCTCTTCAACGCGGCCCGCCAGTACATCGAGAGCTTCGATGTGTACGGCGAGAACACGTCGTTTGAATGGCAGCTTGTGGAAGGGGAAGACCCGGTGCTGCACGTCGGCGGTGAAAAGATCGAGAAGATCAAAGTGCCCGATTACGCGCACCTGCTGCCCGAGCCGATCCGCCGGTTCACGACCAAAGGCGTGTATGACGATGAGCACGCGCATCTTTCGTTCATCCAGGGCGGCGGCCATGGGGGATCGCATCCGCACCTGGCGAATGAATTTGTGATGAGCATTATTGAAGGGCGTCCGTCGTTTCCGGATGTGTATCAATCCGTGAACTGGACGTGCTCTGGAATTTGCGCGCATGAATCGGCGATGCGCGGGGGAGAGATTGTAAAATTGCCGGATTTCCGCAGTTAAAACACAAACCAAAGAAAATTATGGACAACGATAGTTCAGCAGGCTCGAAGAAGCTTCTCTGGGCGGGTTTTATGGCGATTCTTGCGGCCGGGGTCGGATTTTCCATCCGTGGTGGCATTCTGGGGGACTGGGGCAAGCAGTTTGGCTTCACGCAAAGCGACCTTGGGACAATCACCGGCGGAGGGCTGACGGGCTTCGGGATTATCATTCTCCTGGGCGCGTTGATTGCGGACAAGATCGGCTATGGCCGGTTGATGATTTTTGCGTTCATCATGCATTTTTTGTCCGCCGTGGTTACGCTGGCCGCCTCCCCGATCTATAACTCCATGGTGGCAACGAATCCCGAAGGGGCCAAACACGCGGCCTTCCTTTGTCTTTTTTGGGGCATGTTCATGTTTGCAATCGGTAATGGAACCTGCGAGGCGGTGGTGAATCCGCTGGTCGCAACCCTTTTTCCAAAAAATAAAACCCACTATCTTAACATTCTTCATGCCGGCTGGCCGGCGGGTTTGGTGGGCGGCGGTTTGGCCTCCTGGTTCATGGTCGGCAAGTGGCGATGGGAAATCCAGATGGCGCTGTTCCTCATTCCCGTTGTGCTTTATGGCGTCATGTGCCTGGGGCAAAAGTTTCCCAAATCGGAAGCCAGCGTGCATGGCGTGAGTTTCGGAGACATGCTCAAGGAAGTTGGAATGGCCGGGACATTCATTCTCTGCCTGGTGCTGTCCCTCTTTTTCAAGCAGGTGGCTCCGAGCCTGGGGCTGCCGAATTTCTCCGGTCTCATTGCGGCCGCTGTCTTGTGGCTGGGAGTCAGCGCGGCGATGGGCTTCGAGCGCGGCCCGATTTTGCTCGCGGTGCTCCTGGTGGCTCACGCCTTGCTCGGATATGTCGAATTGGGAACTGATAGTTGGATTGGCAACATTACCGGCAACATTCTTGCCAGTCGGGCGAACGGTTTGCTGCTGTTTGTTTACACCTCGACGCTGATGTTCATTCTACGGTTCTGCGCCGGGCCGATCGTGCACAAGATCTCTCCGCTGGGGTTGCTCTTCGTGGGGGCTTGTTGCAGTTGCATCGGCCTGACCTGCCTTGGTCATGCCACCACCGGCCTCTTGCTGGTGCTGTCGGCCACCATCTACGGCGTCGGCAAGACTTTTCTCTGGCCCACGATGCTGGCCGTGGTTTCCGAGCGCTTTCCCAAAGGCGGGGCGATCACCATCGGCGCGATGGGCGGCATTGGCATGCTATCCGCCGGCCTGCTGGGAGGACCGGGCATCGGCTATAGTCAGGACTACTTTGCTTCCAAGGACCTGAAGGAAAAAGCCCCCGCCGTTTACGAGGCGTACAAATCTGATACCAAGAACAGCTTCCTCGTTTTCCCCGAAATCCAGGGATTGGACGGTTCCAAAGTGGGCGCAGTTCGAGACAAACAGATCGGGGAACGGAGCGAGGCAGAAACACAGGTCCATGACGCAGACTTGCACGGCGGACGCATGGCCCTGCAAGTTACCGCGGCACTCCCCGCGACAATGGCCACAATTTTTCTGATACTCATTTTATATTTCAAGGCCAGTGGCGGTTATAAACAGGTCCATATCGAAGGTTCGGGCCACGGCGCGGCGGAAGTGGCGGACAAGGAAGCACAGGTTGCCTAACGAAAAACGTTTCGCTTTCGGGAGACGGGGAACCTGTTTGAGGATAGGGCTGTAAAAAGTTGCCGGGACGCAAGTACCCGCAACCCCGCTGGGGTTGAGGATGCTTTTGGCATTTTTCCCAGGATAGCTCGTGCCTCCCGTCTTCGCTTCGCCACGATGCGGCACGCGCAATTAGCCACACCACTCCACCGAACACAGCGAGGAATCCACTCAAGGCTGCGAACCGCTCGCTTTGCTCGCGGTCGCGGAATCCGCCGCCGGCAGAGCGTAAACCTCGATTTCCTGCCACGCGTTCAATGCCCCGGAACTGCTCCCGCGGGTGTAGCCGCGCACGTAACGGGCTTTCACACCCTTGCCGTCCACGATCTTTCCCATTTGTGTTTCGAAGTATTCGCGGTCGGTCCCGGCGCCCTGGTTCGAAGTGTTATCCATGTCGTTGTTAAACAGAGTTTGCACACCGGTCTTGAACTCGGGGTCGTTGGAAACCTGCACGATCACGTCGTGCATTACCTGGATGTAACGGTTGTCGTGCCAGACGGCGATGGCGTAGAGCGAATACGGCTCGCCCAAATCAACCTGCACCCATTGCGTGCCTTTCTTGAATTCGACGGCGTCGGAATCGATTGGTTCTTTTTTGCCGTCGGTCACCTGGCTCAACTCGCCATTGAACGGCGGCGTGCTGCTGGTGACCGTCTTGCCGAGAGCCACGTTTTTGACGCCTTTGGGCACCAGGAAAACCGGCGGCTTGTCGGAGGGCGGCTCAATGTTCGGCCCTTTGGGAAGATCTTCCGGCGTCCCCTTCAAGGTCGGGGACGGGAGTTTAAGGACCAGGGGTTCCTTGGCGTCATCCGCCGCGACCGCGGAGGGCAACAAAGGAACCGCGCTGAAAAAAACCGCACCGACGATGGCGGTGGCTACACAGGCGACAAGAGGCTTACGAGTGCTCATTTTCATTTATCTGATGATGAACGGTAATGGATGACCGCGTGCCAATCAAACCGAAATTGGCGGAGGCTCCAGGCACTCTAAAATCCACGCTATCGCCGCAGCCGACGCAAGCCTTAACCCGAGTGCCGCAGGGCAAGTTCGGAAAAAACGGACTTTGGCCGCCGGCCGCTACAATATCTTGAATTCACACCGGAGCGGAGCGGTTTGTACCACACTCAGAAACGTGCGAGCCGGAACGGACTTAAATCATGGCGCGTGCGCCCGCTTTCCGCGAGATCGGCCAGGATTTCGCCCACAACGCTGCAGAATTTATAACCGTGACCGGAAAATCCCGCCGCAATGCTCACCTGCGGATGCGCCGGGTGAAGGTCGATGATGAAATGTTTGTCGGGCGTATTCGTGTACATACAGGTGACGCTTCGCACGAGCCGGCCGCCCAGCGAGGGGAGCAACCGCGCGATGTGCTCCCGCATCACTTTGGCCTCTTCGTTGGTCACGGCGCGCTGGATGGCCACGGGCGAATCGGCGGTGACAGGGTTGGGAGCATGATAAAACGAAACCTTCACCCCACCCGCCGGGCCATCCACAGCCGGAATGCCATAAGGCAGCAGACCATCTTTGTCCTCGGCAATAAAAATGGGAAAACGCCCCGGCAGAAAGGGCCCGATTCCCTCCGTAGGCTCAAACCAATAAAGAACCGCCCGTTCCACTTCCAACGGCAGGCGTAAATCGGACAGCACCTCGCCCGTCCATGCGCCCGCGGTGATCACCAGACGCTGGGCCTCATATTCTCCGCGCGCAGTCCGGACGCGCACGCCATCGCCAACCGCTTCCCAGCCCAGCACGTTCTCTTCGAATTGCAGCCGCGCGCCAAGTTGCCGGGCCCGATCAAGATGCGCCTTCACGGAAGCTTCAGGCAAAATAAAACCGGCGTTTCTCTCAAACAGGCCGACCGTTCCCGCTGGCGGATGGATGGGTGGAAATCGCCGCTGAATTTCTTTGGCGTCGAGCAGTTCGTGCGGCAGCCCATGTTGAACCGCGCTGCGCGTGCTGCCTTCCACCACCGCGCTGCCGGGTGCTCCCATCATCAACCCGCCGCACAGATTCAGAAACTTTTGCTTCGTGGCGTGTTCCAAGTCCCGCCAAAGTTCATACGCCCGGAACAGCAACGGCACGTACGTCGGACTTTCAAAATACGCCTGCCGAATGACCCGCGTTTGGCCGTGACTCGACCCGCGATCATGAGGGGAAGTGAATTGTTCCAGTCCGAGCACCCGATGTCCGCGCGCCGCGAGCTGGCACGCCGCTGCGCTGCCCATTCCGCCCAGGCCCAACACGATGACGTCCAATTTCTCAGGCATAGCCTATCCATAACTGATGGGCCGGAATGCTGCCAATCTCAGAAGCTCCTCCAATCAAACCACGGGCGAACCGTTTCGGAAAAGTAGCAGCATGTTCGCGTGCTCAAAAGCGCCGCAGCCGCTTCGCTCTGCCGGCACACTCCAACTCCAGGATCTGGCGGATGTTCCAGACTCCGTGGCTTTACGGCATGCGGATTAGCTCACGTACGGATAGAGCGCTTGCTTAATCGTCAGCCCGCGCACATCGATTTTCGTCAAATCGGCCGTGCCCAATCGGGCGGCTTCAGCGAGCAGGAGATGGTTTTCGCAATTCTCGAACGGTCCAGTGCCGCGTTGCGCCCGCGGATTCGCAAAGCCCATCACCGCCGTGCCGACCGCGTCCGTGGAAACGGGATTCAATCCCGCGATCAACACGCCCGGTTTGGTCAGTTTGAGTTGCGGGCCGCACCAGGGACCTTCGCCGCCGCCCATCGAGGTAATACCGTCAATGATCGAGAGATGAATGGGCCGCGCCGCGCAGATGTCGGTGACAATGCGCGGCACCCGGACGCCGGGTTCAGTGAACGATTCCGCTTCCTTTTGTTTCATCCCCGGCAATTCGACGCGTCCCGACTGCGATCCCGATTTGGGTCCCGGTGAGTGCAGGACGCCGCGCCCCGCCGTGCCATCTTCACTGCCGGCTTCGTCGCCATAGAGCGCATTCGGAGTGATGCCGAACAGATTCTTCATCGAAAGCGTCACACCCGCTGTGATGTGCTGCTTGAGCTTGCACAACGAAACCATCACGTCCGTTTCGTCATAGGCATGATTGAAATGGAACGAGGAGAACATCAGCCCGCTGCCCGGCACTTTCAGTTCCGCGTACGCCTTGCTGGCGCCGAGATTGCGCGTGTTCTCGAACTCGACCCGGCCCAGGGCGTGCAAGGCGTTTACGTCCCAGCCGATCAGCTTGATCGTCGATTCCAGGCTCGATTTGCTGTTTGTGGATTCCACCAACCGCACCCGCGTCGCCCCGGCGTCGAACAACAGACCCGTCAATGCCAGGACAGTCGAGTAATGCGTCATGTAACTCTCGCCCACGGGTCGGTCGAAAACATCCGCGAAATTTGTGCCCGTCAGGTTCACCTTCACCGTCACCGTCTTGTTCTTCACCAGCGACCCAATCCCGCCGAGCAGATCGAAGGCCTCCTTCATTGCCGCATGGACCCTCGCGTCATAGTCGCGGCAGGACACGATGGCGACCTTGGCGTTGGAAAGATTAAGCGCGCCTGAACCTGGACTCACTTCCGCGCCGAGCGCATGGAGGGCGCCTGAGAACGCGAATGGCGCGGCAGCGGCGATGGTCCCGCTCCAGCGCAGGAAATCGCGCCGGTTGCAACCCGCGCGCGCCGCACGCGGACAAGTTTTCGGCGTTGGCAGATTATGAATGTTCATGATTCCTTGGTTATCTATCAGCGGCTGGCTGGGAGCGTGTTAGGTTTACAAAATCAGTGCGCTTTTTCGCAATTTCTTATTAGATTGGCTGACCCATGAGCCCATTAATAGTAATGAATATCTATGACTTGACAAACTGAATCGGTCGTGATGAAGCTTCTCGTACCGTCCCGCATAGCCGTAGAATAATGCCATGAAACCCATCACGCGCCGGGACATGCTGGCCCAGGCCAGCCGGCTTGGAACTGCCGTCACCGTTGGACTCCCGCTGATTTCGACTGCCGCCGAGTCGCCGTCCGGCCAGGCGCCGTCTACCGCCAACCCCAAGCTCAAAGTAATTGTCACCGGCGGCCATCCCGGCGATCCGGAATACGGCTGCGGCGGCACCATCGCCCGCTATTCTGACCTGGGTCACGAGGTCGTCCTCCTCTATCTCAATAAAGGCGAAGGAGCCGGCAACCCATCCAATCACCCCGGTCCCGATCGCGTCGCCGAGGCGTCAAAAGCGTGCGAGATCCTCAAGGCGCGCCCTGCTTTTGCCGGCCAAATTGACGGCCAGGCCATCATTGACCGGGACCATTACGACCAATTCCACCGCCTGATCGAAGCCGAGCAGCCCAACGTCGTCTTCACCCAATGGCCGATTGACAATCATCGCGATCATCGCGCCATCTCCCTCCTGACCTACGACGCCTGGCTGCGCATGGGAAAAAAGTTTGCCCTATATTATTACGAAGTTTCCAACGGCGAGGACACCGTTCAATTCGCGCCATCCCATTACGTGGACATCACCGCCGTTGAATCACGCAAGCGCTCCGCCTGCTACGCCCACGCCAGCCAGTCCCCGGATAAATTTTACGCCCTCCAGGAACTCGTTACCCGCATGCGTGGCATCGAAAGCGGTCATAAACAGGCCGAAAGTTTCATTCATCACATCCAAAGCCCCGCGGTTCCACTTCCTTGAGCAACAAGCCGGTAGGAGTTGGCGCTAATCCCATTCCGAAATCCCACGTCTGCCACAACAGACTCGACTTGCCAGGTTGAGGCGCATCAGAGCCACGGCCCTGGCATTCTCATTCTTACCATTATAATTACCGCTCCATTTGTTCGAGCGGTTCGATGGCGTCCTGGATCAATCGTTGGCCGGTGACTTGCAAAAGTTTCAGTGATGGTGCTTGCGAAGCAAGCAAACCGTATTCGCAGGTGTGGCGAGCCTCTTCCAAGTCCGCCTCGTTCTCCGGCCGCAAGAGCTGCCGCAGTCCGGATCCTACATGTGGAACAAGGCTTTGCCAGAGGGTGGGGAATCGACTTCGTAGGGCAGCGGTCCAAAGCTTCGGCCATTCGAGCAAGGAATCTTCCTCTTTGCTTTCAGCCAATCGGGCCAACGCCAGGACGCGACCCAGATCTTTGTTGCTGCGTTTGATGCGGCGCCCGCCAATTAAGCCGCTCATGGTTTCCAGGCCGATTTCCGGATGATGCAAGAGATTGGCGATGGCCATCGTTTCAGGCCGGGCAATGGCGATGCCGAACCGGGTACGGATCGGCTCGTATTCCGCCAGCGAAAGGAAGCCAAAACTGCACAAGCTGAAATGGCCACGAGTGGTGACGAGTCGGATGTCTCTCCGGTCGAGATCGTGCTCCGACTCAGGAACGGTGAGCAATTCGATAAACCATTCCGTCGAGCCGGGAGGATGAAGCCTGACCACCGGAAGCCGGTTTAAAGGCGTGGTGTCGCTGCCGGGTTTCCCCCAATCGCCTTCGGCGCGCAATTGCCAATTTTCAGCAAACAATCGGTTAGCGACTGCTTGTCCGGCTGGGATGGCTGCAATGCGTGGCGAAAGAAGGCAATCCACGTCCTTGGTACGGACTTGAAGCCTTGGGTTGTCGCCGAAGAAGTAATAGCCTGCCGCCAGGCTTCCAATAATGATAATGTTCGGCCGGAAGTCAGCCGGGATTGCCATGGCGACGCGCTCCAGAACGGCACTGGATGAAATGAGTTTTACGCTGTCGTCGCGACTCATGGCAGGCGGCCTTTGGTTGCGGGAAAGGAATTCACAAACTCAAGCGCCTGAGATTCCAGACGCGCTTCATGCAGATCCAGGAGACATTCCACTGGGTCGGCCCAGGGGAGGGAGTCTTCGCTTCGCTGGAAGAGTGACTCGGCCCTCTGGATGGCATGAATGACAAGTGTGGGGGATTCATCGCGCCGGGTTGTTTTCTCCAGGGCCGGGTCGAGCCGTTCCACGAAGGAGAGATCCACGGCTTTGCGGCCGCAGTGGATTGAAAGATCGAGACGGGGATTGCCAACGAGGTCGAGCGATGGTTGGTAATGTTTCGCACCCAGGACTCCGCCAATCGCAATGTCCTGCCGCTGGAGTTGCCGCAGGCGGCGAAGCAGGGATTCCGGCGAGCGTGCTTGGCCGGAACGATCGGCATATTTAACAGTGCCTCGCACGTCATCCGACACCGCCAGTAGGCGCGCCCATTCTTCGCGCGGAAAAATCCGAAGCTCGACACTGCGATCGGAATGGCGTTTCAGATAATGATCGAAACGTTCGAGCGATCGCGAAACTGTGGGATGGCTCGTCCCGGAGATTTCCATAAGTGAACTAACCGCGAGAGGCCCTTTGCCAAGCAACCATTGGTGGATTAGGATGCGAAGAATCTCGTGGTGAGCCTCGGAACTTCTGGTGGAACTGGCTGGCCTTTGGGAGTGTTCGTGCCGGAGGATTTCATCGAGCATGGATAATTCGCTCGGGTCGGGTGGAACGGGAATCCCGGTCCAATTTCCGGACCGGTGAATCACCATTGATAAACGGGCGAATAGCTCCGGGCGCAGGACAGAAGCTGCGCCGTTCCATTCCTCTTTCAGGCGGGATTCCGTGATGATCGGTTCTTCCAGCACTAAAAGCACTCGGCGCACTTTGTCAACCGCAGCAACCCGGGCCAAGTCCATTAGAGCTGTGCGAAGCCTTCGGGCATCCTTTGCTTCAACTTTCACCTCGAAAATGGTGTCGTTTGTAACCGCATCGGCTCGAAAACCGGGAAAGTTCTCGATTGGGCACTCAAATCGGAGCGATTTCATGAAATTAAAGTGCGCCTTTCAAACGCAAGTCGCAAGTCGAAATAAAAGTCGGGAGTTGATTTTCGTGTCCATGTGAGTAATCCAAGGCTTTTTTGGAAGATTTTTGGCGTTTAGAGGCTTTGATTCAGCGGCTCCGCTCTCTGCCGCTGGGCAGCCTGAGGTGGTTACACTGTGTTACCATCTGCAGTCCCCACAAGCTCAGAAAGCCCCGTTGACAGTGGTTCTTTCCCATCGGAGCGAGCCCCCCTCCGAACACACTGATTGCATCCCGCCCACACTCTGCTTCAATGCTCGCATGAAAGCGGTTCAACTGGTCGCCCATGGAAGTCCGGGGAAATTCGAGCTTCGCGATTTGCCTGAGCCAACCCCCGCGCCGGATGAAGTCATCGTCCAGGTGCAAAGCTGCGGCTTGAATCACCTCGACCTGTGGCTGGAGGAAGGCGGGCTGCCCATTTCCATTGATCTTCCGCGCACGCCGGGCGGCGAGATCGCCGGACGCATTTTGAAAACCGGCGCTTCGGTCACTGGTTGGCATGTGGGCGACGAAGTGGCGGTGCAATCGAATTTATTCTGCGGCGAGTGCGAGTTCTGTCGGCGCGGCGATGAATCGTTGTGCCTGCGCGGTCAACTGCTGGGCGTGGCTCGCGACGGCGGCTTCGCCGAAGAAGTGGCGGTGCCGGCGCGATCGCTGGTGCGCCTGCCGTCGGGCGTGGATTTCGACACCTCGGCCGCGCTCACGCTGGCCGGCAGCACGGCCATGCACATGCTGACCAATCGCACCCAGGTCCACGCCGGCGACTGGGTGCTCGCCATCGGCGGCGCGAGCGGCGTCGGTTCTGCGGCCATCCAGATTGCGAAGGAACTTGGTGGGCGCGTCATCAGCACCGGCTCGACCGAAGCCAAGCGCCAGCTTGCCCAAAGTCTCGGCGCGGAATTCGTCGTGGATTCGACCGATCCCGGCTGGCCCGCCGAAGTGCGGAAGATCACCAACCGTCGCGGAGTTGATCTCGTGGTCGAACATGTCGGCGGGAACGTATTGGTGAAGGTTTTCGATTGCCTCGCGCGCGGCGGTACCGTGGTGACCTGCGGAGCAACTGCCGGACGCGAGGTGACCTTGAATTTGTGGCCGTTTTTCGTGAAGCAGCAGCGATTGATCGGCAGTTATGGCCGCAACCGCGCGGACATTCAAGCCACCCTCGAATGGGCTGCAAGCGGACGGCTCAAACCCGTGATCGACAGCATCTTTCCGCTCGGCGAAACGCCCCAGGCATTCGCTCATTTGCGCTCGCGAAACATCCTCGGCAAAGTGCTGGTGGAACCCTTCGAACCGGCGTCGGAGTCGGATTGATTTCGAATGCAATGAACAAACCGCAAGTTCGAGATTCTATTTATGCGGCTCCAACGCCGGTGGTTGCGTCCGTCGATTCAGCAGGTTGCAATGCGAGTGAAATTCACGCCTGAAAGTTGCATTTGACACTCGGTACATTCAAAGCCCCCTATTTGGGAAACGACCTGGCGTCACAGCGCACAACGCTTATCCAAGTAGGGGACTGGTTATTTGCCCGGTGTCCCGGCACCACCGAAGTGGAGACGGACCGCGCAAGTCTGCCCGAGGAGGATCAAATAATCCCTCGAAAAGCTAAAATGCAAAGCCTTGAAGGCCATCAGCTTGGGTTGGCCCAGGCCCAACCCTCTTCCGCCTCGGCCTTTGGGGTGCCGATGTGAAAGCCGGTTTCGTCCTGGTAACCGAGTGGCGCCATCGCCACCGCGAACAGGTCCAGAACGATCCCAATTGCCAGCATGATTCCTGCAATGATCATTAATGCCGCACCGATCATGCTTTTTCCTCAGCATTACAAATGCCAAAACCAGATTTGCCAAAAAATCACGACTTATGGCACCAAACGGCTCGGAAAAGGAGTTGAGTTTTTAAACCATTGATAATCAGCAACATCGGAAAACTCTGAATTATAGTTGACTGGTTGGTAAAGTGTGCTAAGTTTTGCTTGCGATGAAAGAAACAAAGTTTGGTGAAGTTCAAACAGAAGTTCGGGCCCGAGTGTCAGAGAATACGGGCTTTTATAGCTTTTTTGGCGATAATTGGGGTACCCCATCCAAGAATCCCAACCTTATTTTAAGGTTGATCAGCCTTGGCGTCAAATAGTTGACCAGTCGCTTTAGTTGAACAGTAAACCGACAACCTGAAGGAATTTGTGAAAAAACATAATAGGATGACGCAAAAGCCAGCCAAAATATTGACAGGCCGGAGAGGCCGGCCGCCGGGACGCAGGACTTTCTTCCGGCGAAACCAGGACGCGGACGAAAACTCGGCCATCATTGAATTGGAAGAGCCAGCCCAGGACGCCGCCGAAGAACTCGCAGTCGTTCCGCGCGACGCGGAAACGGCTGAAGCCAGCGCCGAGCGCCTGCCTTATGACGGCAACACGGCTTTCAACCTCTACCTGCGCGAAGTGGGCCAGACCAAACTGCTGACCATCCAGGAGGAGAACGAATTGGCCGCCCGCATCAAGAAGGGCGACAAAAAAGCCCGCGAACGGATGATCAAGGCAAACCTGCGTTTGGTCGTCAAGATTGCGCGCGAGTATGAGGATTACGGCATGCCGTTGCTCGACCTCATCAACGAAGGCAACATGGGCTTGATGAAAGCCGTGGAGCGATTCGATCCCGCCAAGGGAGCGAAGCTCTCGACCTACAGCGCGTGGTGGATCAAGCAGGCGATCAAGCGTGCCCTGGCCAATCAGTCCAAGACCATTCGTTTGCCCGTGCACGTGGTGGACAAATTGTTCCACATGCGGCAAGCCTCGGTGAAGCTGCATGAAGTGCTGGGCCGCGAACCGACCGATGAGGAATTGGGCGATGAACTGGGGCTCAGCGCGCAAAAGATCGCGCAGCTCCGCACCGCCGCCATCCGTCCCGCTTCGTTGGAAGCCCCGCTGGGCGACGACGAAACCAGCCGGATCGCCGACGTGGTGAAGGACGAAACCGCGGACACGCCGTACGAGCACCTCGAAGAGAAGACCAATACCTCGATGTTGCGCGAACTCGTCGCCACGCTCGATCAGCGCGAAGCGGAGATCCTGCGCTACCGTTTCGGCCTCGACGGCGACAATGAGAGAACGCTCGAGGAAGTGGGCGAGAAATTCGGCGTGACGCGCGAACGCATCCGCCAAATCCAGAACGTGGCCTTGGGCAAACTGCGCAAGCAAATCGAGAAGCTGGAAACGGTCAAAGCGGCCGCCTGACGGCGGAAGCACCGCTTGCGGCGGAAGCTCCAAATTCCAAACACCAAGCTCCAGAGAAGCTCCAACTTTAAAATACTTGGAGCGACTTTGGAGCTTGTGATTTGGTATTTTTCTGGTGCTTGGTGGTTGGTGTTTGGGAGCCGGTAAGAGCGCGAAAATTCATCGCCTCAGAGCACCACTCCGACTTGCGCTATCCAACTCACCGCCGCGGCTCCTTCACTTTGTCATCGCGGGCCGCGGGCGCGGTTTGTGGAAGGCGAAGATGTCGGTTTGGTGGCGCACACCGGATCGGCCGGCGTGGGGGCCGGCGTGCGCAAATGCGGGGCTGTCCATCCGGTCGCTGGGCTTGCCGGTTTTGATTTCCTGCGCGAGTTCGCCCACGTTTTGCAGTATGCGTGTGGGCTGATACACGTAGTCGCCCACACTTTCAATTTGCGTGGAACCGCTCAGGACGAGATAGGACTGCAAGCCGGATTCGAACGCCCCGCGAATGTCCGTTTCCATGGTGTCGCCGATCATCACCACCTGCTCCGGCGCGGTCAGGGCGACCATGGCGAGTTTGCGGCGCGCCTGGTGAAACATGTATCCGTTGGGCTTGCCCAGGTAATAAGCGCGCCGGCCGCTGCTCGCTTCCAAAAAGGCCGCGGTGGCGCCGGCGCCGGGACGGGTTTTTTCGCTCGAAACCGGGCACCAATTGTCGGGGTTGGTGGCCAGCAGGCGCGCGCCGCGTTCAATGAATTCGTGCGCCTTCGCGAGTTTCTCCATCGTGGGCGCGCCCTCACCCACGACCACGTATGCCGGGTGGATGGCGTCATTGGCGATTTTACGTTCGTGCAACGCCGCGAGGAGCCCGCCCTCGCCGAGGACGAAGGCCGTGCAATGCGGGTCAGTTTCGCTCAGAAAATCCGCCGTGTTGAGCGCGGAAGTGTAAAAATGCTTCGCGGACACACCCTGGATGCCCAGATGTTTGAGGCGCACCGCGAGGTCCTCCGGTGTGGGCGCGGAGTTGTTCGTGAGAAAAAGGAATGGCGCGCCGGTCGCCAGCAAGGCCTGGATAAAATCCGTCGCCCCCGGAATCAAATGGTTTTCCCGATAGATCACCCCATCCATGTCAATCAAATAGCCTGTTTTCATAGATTTGTAATGGGTTCAAAGCATAGCTCCAGAACACCCGGGTAAGGGGGAGGATTCGGGAGTCGCTGCCCGGTTGTGGCAGCGTTGGAATAATGGGGCAAAAACCGGCCAAATGCAACTGTTCTTTGTAATAAAGGGTCAAATAATTCATATGGGGATTCAATACCATTTGCCCGTGGCAGCCGACGTGAGGAGGCTCCAATTCTTTCGAGATCAGAACCTCTTTACGTCGGCGTGCCACGATTTGAAGTGGACCTTGGAAATAATTCCCGCTTGTTTTACGCGCAGACGCCGCGCAGTGTATAGACGTTGGCTGCCCGCCTGGAACGGGATAAACTCAATTATGCTCAAAGCTGGTATTGTCGGCTTGCCCAACGTGGGCAAGTCCACCTTGTTCAACGCCGTCACCCGCACGCGCAAAGCGGAGGCGGCGAATTATCCCTTCTGCACGATTGACCCGAACATCGGCATCGTGACCGTGCCGGATGCCCGCCTCGAAGTGCTCGCTAAAATCGCCAAAACGGGAGTGCTCATTCCCGCCGCGATCGAGTTTGTGGATATCGCCGGATTGGTCAAAGGCGCGGCGCAGGGTGAAGGGCTGGGCAACAAATTTTTGACCCACATCCGCGAAGTCGATGCCATCGTGCAGGTGGTGCGCTGTTTCGAAGACCCGGACATTCATCATGTGGCGGGCGCCATCGATCCGGTGCGCGACATCGAAACCATTATAACGGAATTGGTGCTGGCCGACCTCGAAACGGTGAAGAAACGCCGCGAGAAAGGCGCCAAGGATGCCAAGCGCGGCGACAAAATCGCGGTGGCGGAAGCCGAAGTGCTTGGCAAACTCGAACCGCATCTCGACGCCGGCAAACCGGCGATTACGCTCGAGTTGACGCCGGAGGAAAAAATCATCGCTCGCGGTTTCTTCCTGCTCACGGACAAGCCGACGATCTTCGCCGCCAACGTCAAGGAATCCGAACTCGCCACAGCTGACACGAATCCGCACGTGGCCAAGGTTCGCGACTATGCCAAAACGCACATTGCCTGCGAAACCGTGGTCATCAGCGCGCAGATCGAGAGCGACCTCATTGATTTGACGCCCGAGGAGGCGAAGGAATTTCTCAAGGAACTCGGCGTGCAGGAATCGGGCATCGGCGCGTTGATTCGCAGCACCTATCATTTGCTTGGGCTGCGCACTTACTTCACCGCCGGCGAAAAGGAGGCGCGCGCGTGGACCATTCACGCCGGCGACACCGCGCCAAAAGCGGCCGGGGTGATTCACAGCGATTTCGAACGCGGCTTTATCAAGGCCGAAACCGTGGCCTACGACGACCTCGTCAAGTGCGGCTCCATCGCCGCCGCCCGGGAAAAAGGGCTTTATCGCATGGAAGGCAAGGAATACGTCGTGAAGGACGGCGACGTCATGCTCTTCAAGTTCAATGTTTGAGACGGATCGCTCCGCGACCACTTTTTGGTTTCGCTGAGATCGTGCCGGATAGCAAATCCGATGCCGCATGCGCCTTCCAAGGTCACGTTTTTCATTGAAACCTGCAGGGGTTCGGATCGTCTCATTCACCAGCGGGCCCAAACAAAATTGTCCCGCGCCGAACAAAAAAACAGAACTATGAAAAAGAAACTAACCCTCATCGTTTCAAGCCTCGTGATCGCCGGAACCATGGCAGTCACGCTCCCTTCCGTGTTTGCCCAGACCCCGCCTCCAGCGGAGCAGAAACATTCCGAACGCCATCCGAAAATCCGCATGGCCATCCGCGCCCTCGAAGAAGCCAAGAAGGAAATGCAGGCCGCCAACCATGACTTCGGCGGCCACCGGGTTGCCGCGCTCGAAGAATGCGACAAGGCCATCGTCCAACTCAAAGACGCGCTGCAATACGACAAGAAATAGCGTCTGCCATCAATGCCAGGAAAGCAGGGACATCGCGCTACGATGTCCCTGCCCGCTTCCAGCGGGCGGAACGCGCCGTCAAAGCCGTGCGATCCGGATCTTTCGTTCCGTCGCCTGACGCTGTGCTTCCGCTTTCGCTCGGAAGCTACGGCGGGACAAGCGGCAACAAGGACGGCGTCGCGCGCTACACCTACCAAAGACATGGTAATCATATCGAGCTGCATCCACGCTTTCTTTGTCCACCTTGCGGCCGGGCTCCAAACCAGCTAAAGTCGGTCAAATCCAAACCAATTCTATGACAAAGAAACCGCTCCTGACGTTCGTCCTTTGCATTGCCTGCCTCTCCACATTCGCGTCCGAAACCCACTCAGCCGACCCCAAAACCGGCGTTACCCGAATTGAGGACGTTGTGTATGGTCGCAAGTTCGGCACGGCGCTCACGCTGGACGTTTTCCAACCGGCGCAGCCCAATGGCAAAGGCATCCTGTTCATGGTCAGCGGCGGCTTCGTTTCGTCGCATGACGGGATCAACCCGGGATTTTATCGCGCGCTGTTGGATCGGGGATATACGGTGTTCGCCGTGGTGCACGGTTGCCAGCCGCGCTTTATCATTCCGGAAATCGAACAGGACATTCATCGCGCCGTTCGCTTCGTGCGGCATAACGCCGCCAAATATGGCGTCGATCCCGATCATCTGGGCATTACTGGATCGAGCGCGGGCGGCCACTTGTCGTTGACCATGGGCACGCAAGGCGGGCCCGGCGATCCCAAGGCCAAGGATCCGGTTGACCGCGAAAGCAGCGCCGTGCAGTGCGTCGCCTGCTTCTTTCCGCCGACCGACTTTTTGAATTGGACTCAGGAAGGCGACGACGAAGTGGGCTACGGCAGCACGGGGTCAAGGTTTCAACCCGCGTTCGGGCCGCAGGCGCTCACTCCGGAGGGACGCCAGACGCTGGGCCGGCAAATCTCGCCCATCCTGTTCGTGACTTCAAACATGGCGCCCACGCTGGTGATGCACGGCGATGCGGACAAGCTGGTTCCGATTTATCAGGCGCACATTTTCGAGAAGCGCTGCCACGAAGTCGGGGCCACCTACAAGCTGATCGTCCGCGAAGGCAAGGACCACGGCTGGCCCGAGATGGGAGCGGACATGAAGATTTTCGCGGACTGGTTCGATGAGTATTTGCGGGGAATCAAGCCTCAGAACCCAAACTAATGGAACCGCGAGAGAAACTCGCGCGGGGTTGGAATCTCAAGGCCAGACGGTTTCTGCAACATGGGGGCTGCAAGCCCGTCATTTCCAGGCTGTTGAAAGCTCCGTATTCCCCGCAAATCCGTTCCGCAGTAAACCCAGCTTGATCTTCTTGCCAAAGCTCGGGAACGGGGGCATCCTAGTAACGTCATGGTTTGTCTGCGTCGTTATAGCTTGATGTTTGTGCTGGCGGGTTTGCTGGTGGTGGGCAGTTTGGGCCTTGCGAGGGCGGAGCTGCCGCCGACCACGCTGACCGGTGACGAGATCATGCGCCGCGCCGCGGCGCGGGCGGAGTTGTCCGTGAACAGTTCGAATCGGCCCAATTACGAATATCACAAGCACACGGTTATGGAGGAGTTGGACCGAAAGGGCCGGCTCAAGGAACACAAGGAAAAGCTTTACGACGTTGAAGTTCGCGCCGGACTTTCCGCGCTAAGCCTGGTGCAAGTCAACGGCCAGCCGCTCCCGCCCGCGGAACTGAAAAAACAGCAGGAACGGGATGCCGCCGAGCGCGCAAAGCTGGTGGACGCCAAGCCCGGCCAAAAGGGCGACAACCGGGAAAATTTTCTGACTGCCGAACTCGTCGCAAAATATAAATTCACGCTGGTCGAGCAGAAGATGGTGAAAAACCGGCTGACGTACGTAATCAGCTTCGAGCCGAAAAGCGCGAACCTGCCGATCAAGAGCGTCACCGACCGTTTCGTGAATCATCTCGCCGGCACCGTCTGGGTGGATGCGGAGGAATTTGAGATTGCGCGGGCCGACCTCCATCTTCAGAACGAAATCGAATTGTGGGGCGGCATCATCGGCACGCTGCGACGCTGCGACTTCAGCCTGCTCCGCATCCGGTTGCCGGACGGCGTCTGGTTCAACAGTTTTTCACATGGGATCTTCGAGGGTCGCAAGCTGCTCGAACCGATGATGATCAAGACCATGTCGGAATCCACCGATTTTCACCGGCTGGCGCTGGCGCGGAATTGATTCAAAGAGAGGGTTTACGGCGTCAGTCCGTTCTTAAATTCAACGGCCGCCTGTAATGGCTAAAAAACAAAAAATCGATTTCTCCCCGACCGGCGCGAGCCTGAACAATCCTTTCGCCGCGCTCGAAGCCAATGGATTGCCCGCCGGAGCGGTCCAGCAGCCGGCCAGCGTGCCTGCGAATCGCGAGCCGTACAAGCCGTCCAAATTGGGGCGCGTGGTTTTGCGCCGCGAGAAAGCGCATCGCGGCGGCAAGACGGTGATTGTGGTTTACGATTTCGCGCCGAACATTGGCGGCGCTTACATCGAAAGCCTGGCGGGAAAGCTCAAGGCCGCGTGCGGTTGTGGCGGCACCGCAAAGGACCGGACCATCGAAATCCAAGGCGACCAACCGGGCCGAATCCGCGCGTTGCTGGAGCAGGAAGGCTTTCGAGTCGCGGGTGTTACTTGACCAATGCGGTCCGGCGGAAACGGGGCACAAATGACAATAACTGGCAATGAAAGCGAAGGCGCGTCCGCCAAGGCGGGCGAAGAGCCGGCAGAGTTAAGCAATGCCGAGATTCGCCAGCTCAAGGCGCGGGCGCAACATCTCGAACCCACATTCAAGGTGGGCAAGGCCGGCTTGAGCGAAGGTTTTTTGAAAAGCGTGGCGGAAGCGTTGGCCCATCATGACCTGATCAAGGTCAAGTTCGTCGAGTTCAAAGAGGAAAAGAAGACGCTGGCCATGGAGCTGGCCGACAAGACCGGCAGTCGCTTGATCATGCGGGTTGGCAACGTCGCTGTTCTTTGGCGGCGCAAGGCCGCGTAGCGCGCGGACGGGCGCCAGATTTGTCGGACGGACTACGACAACAAAACCGGACGATTCCGACAAGGTTTGAGCCTGACAGTTTGTTTTTTTCTTTTAAGGTGACACACGTCGCTTTTCCAAGACAACAGTAGGATGGATTAAGCTATCACCGGTGCTGGAATTTGAACCGGTGTGTGCGGCTCCACGATTGCAGCGCGGCGGCCTGGAATACCGCTGCGCTGCAATTTTTTTGGTGGGAGCGCATCGTGCTCCGGTGCGCACCATTCCGGGCATGCGAACGCGCGGTGGGGTGATGTTCGGATGCGTCCCTACAGCAAGGCGGCAAAACAAATGTTCCAAAAGCCCTGAGTCCTGCTATCTTGCTTCCTCAGATGAAGCGGTGTTTACCATGAGGATGCATACAGTATGAATGGCAGCACTCAAACTTTTCCGACGATTGGAGTTTCGGCGCCCACGGAGACGGCGGCACGCGCGACGGCGGTGCCGTGGTATTGTTTCGCGGTGGTCCTCGGGGCGGCGTGCGTGCCCCTCGGCGTGCTCTGGGACATTTCCTGGCACCTGACGGTTGGGCGCGACACTTTTTGGACGCCGGCGCACATGATGATTTACCTGGGCGGAGCGCTGCCCGGTTGTGTTTGCGGCTGGCTTGTGCTCAAGACCACTTTTTGGCCGGAGCCGGGGAACCGGATTCCGACGGTCCGGCTTTGGGGATTTCGCGCGCCGCTCGGAGCCTGGGTGGTGGTCTGGGGTGCGTTTGCCATGTTGGTTTCGGGGCCATTCGATAATTGGTGGCATAACGCGTACGGCCTGGACGTCAAGATTGTCAGTCCACCGCATACCATCCTGGCCTTGGGGACTTACTCGGTGGCCATTGGTGGTTTGCTGCTGGTGCTTGGCTGGCAGAATCGCGCGGCGGAGCAGCGCAGTCCCTGGATCAAGGTTCTGGTCCTGATTTCCTTTGGCACGCTGTTGACGAAGATGAGTGTGTTCGCCACGGAATACACGTATCCCAACCATCAACACGCCGCGCTGTTTTACCAGGTAGCCTGCCTGACCTTTCCGCTCTGGCTGGTGGCGGCGGCGCGCGCGGCGAAGCTGCGCTGGGCGGCCACCGCCATCGCCGCGATTTATACCGTGATCACGCTGGGCATGGTTTGGGTGCTGCCTCTGTTCCCCGCCCACCCGAAGCTCGGCCCGATCTACAACCCGGTCACGCACATGGTGCCTCCGCCGTTTCCGCTGTTGCTGATTGTTCCCGCGCTCGCCATCGATCTCATCATGCGCGGGCTTGGCCAGAAGCGCGGGTTCTGGCGGGACACCGGCCTGGCGATGGGAATTGGAGTCGTTTTCTTTTTGCTCGTGCTCGCGGTGCAATGGCCATGGTCAACCTTTCTTCTCTCACCCGCTTCGCGGAACCCGTTTTTCGCCGGGAATGCAATGTGGGGATATGATGCGGGCTTTGGACCGTGGCGGACTGATTTTTGGGACGTGAAGGAGAACCCGCTGACGATCAAGGCTGCGGTGATTGCCTGTCTGTTTGGTTGCCTGCAATCCCGCATTGCGCTGTGGATTGGGAATTGGTTTTCGAACGTAAAACGGTGAGGCGGCCAGCGTGAACAAGAAGCCTGCAATGCAAAAGGAGGCAGCGGATAATCGCTCAAGGCATGGATTACCCGGCATGAGCCTGCCTTCGAGGCGTAGAGCATGTGAACGTGCCGTTGTCATTTTAAGCACACTCGCACTCCTGCTCTTTTGTCCGATCGCAGCCCGGGCTCACGTGGGCAGCCCGAATGTTTTTTTTGAGGGGCCGGCGGGGCCGTATCCGGTCCGGGTGACGATTGCGCCGCCGGGCGTGGTGCCCGGGTTGGCGCAAATTCATGTGCGGGTCCACTCGGGCCATCCGCAAACGATCACTGTGCTGCCGGTCCGTTCGGACGCCGGCACCAAGGGCGCGCCGCCGCCCGACGTGGCCAAGTTGGTCCCCGGTGAAACGAATCTTTTTACGGCCCAGCTTTGGTTCATGCGTTCGGGCGCGTACAGCGTGTTCGTGGATGTTTCCGGCCCGGAGGGTCATGGCACGGCCATCGTGCCGATGAACGCGCTGGCGCTGGAACGACTGGACATGTCGCGCGGGATGTCGCTGCTTTTTTTGGGGTTGGGTTTATTCCTGGTGGCGTTGCTCGTTTCCGTGATCGGCGCGGCGGCGCGCGAATCCACGCTTGAAGCGGGCGCGGAACCAACGCTTTCGCGGCGGCGGTTTGCTGTGGGGGTGATGGGAGTCGCCGTGTTGTTTGTTGCCGGGGCGCTTCGTTTCGGCGACCGATGGTGGAACGCCGTGGATCGGGATTTTCTCTCGTCTGAACTTTACCGATCGGCGCCGATCACGCCCACGCTGGAGGCGGAGACCAATGGCACGGAGCAATTAATCGTTCACGTTGGCTCCAGTAACATGCGCCGGGGAACCGGCTCGCTGGTGCCGGACCACGGTCAGCTCATGCATCTTTTTCTAATCCAACAACCAGGCAATGCCTTTGCCCATCTGCATCCGGTGCATGATGGGGAACTGAAAGGAATCGGGTTTCGGACGCGATTGCCGGGCCTGCCCGCCGGCAGCTACCAACTCTACGCGGACATTACCCACGAGAGCGGCCTGACCGAAACGCTGACGAATGTCCTGCAACTCGCGGCCGCAACCAGCAGCCCGGAACCCACTCCGGGCTTGATGAGTGAGGACGATGCGTTTGATCTGAACGCGCCGCAAGCGCCGGCGCCCGTTCAATTGGACGGCGGGTTTCGGCTGAGTCCCGCGTTTGGCGCGTCGTTCCATGCCAGCGAAGAAACCACTTTGAAATTTGACCTGGTTACGGAAACCGGCGAACCCGCTCCGCTCGAGCCCTATCTGGGCATGTATGGTCACCTGATGATTCAGAACGCGGATGGGAGCGTGTTTACGCATCTTCATCCGTTGGGCTCGATTTCAATGGTGGCGCAGCGGCGGTTTGCGGAACGGGAACACGCCACCTACCTGGCCAATCAACCGCTGGATTTGCTCTGCGCGCCGCCTTCGCGCACGCTGGCGTTCCCGTACGCCTTTCCCAAGCCGGGCCGGTACCGGCTTTGGTTGCAGGTGAAGCTCGACGGAAAGGTGCGGACGACGGGATTTTCGGTAACGGTGGACTGAGATCGAGGCGAGGAAACCGCGTTCACTGCACGCCGACGCGGTAGAAGGCCGGGCCGGGAGCGGGGGCGTTGGTGTCGGTCCAGGAAGTGGCCATGTTTGTCACGGGTCGAGGGGGCAAATGTCACGGGTTGTCACGGGTCGTGTCACGGGTGGCACTTCACGGAAGGCCCGTGTTTATTGAGTTGTCACGGTGTCACGGGTCCGGCAGGGGGGAAGGCTGAATGTCCAGCTTTGGGGGCGTGGCAGGGTGGAGCGTGAGGGCGGTCTGGGTGGTTCCGGACGGACTTGCCAACTCAAGGTGTGCGCTTCAGATCGTTCGTTCCGTCGCCCGGCGCTGCGCTTCCGCCTTCGCTCGGAAGCGACGGGGACGCCGCAGCGCGATGCCCCTGCCCAACACACCCGGGCTGGCATCGGGCGTGAGATTGCGCTAGAATGACCCCGCTTATGAAAACTCTGTTGGCGACATTTCTCGGACTGGCTTGCGTTTTGAACACACAGGCGCAGTTGCACAAGGAAGCGGTGGAATACAAGGACGGTGACACGGTCCTCGAAGGGTTCTCGGTTTACGATGAGTCCATCCATGGCAAGCGCCCGGCGGTGTTGATCGTGCACCAGTGGATGGGTTTGACGGATTACGAGAAGAAGCGCGCGGAGATGCTGGCGCAGCTTGGTTACAATGTGTTCGCGCTGGATATTTACGGCAAGGGCATCCGGCCGCAGGATACGAAGGAAGCGGGCGCGCTGGCGGGCAAGTATAAGGGGGACCGGGAGTTGTTGCGGCGGCGCGCGAATGCCGGGCTGACGGTGTTGAAGAAGCATGAGCTGACCGATCCGCAGCGGGTGGCGGCGATTGGTTATTGTTTCGGCGGGACCACGGTCATCGAGCTGGCGCGCAGCGGGGCGGACATTGCGGGGGTGGTGAGTTTTCATGGCGCGCTGGATTCGCCCAAGCCGGAGGACGGCAAAAACATCAAGTGCCGGGTGCTGGCGTTGCATGGCGCGGATGATCCGTTCGTTCCGGCGAAGGATGTGACGGCCTGGGAGAACGAGATGCGCGAGGCGCACGTGGATTGGCAATTGGTGAAGTTCGGCGGCGCGGTCCATTCCTTCACGCAGTGGAACGCCGGTAATGACAACTCGAAGGGCGCGGCGTACAATGAAAAGGCGGACCAGCGTTCGTGGGAGGACATGAAGGAGTTCTTTGGGGAAATTTTTCGATGAGACACGAGGAGCGCCCGCGAGAAAGCAAGGGGTGAAGACCATCACCATTCACACCGATGGCGGCTGCGAGGGGAATCCGGGGCCGGGCGGTTGGGGCGCGGTGCTGGAGCACGGTGCGCATCGAAAGGAACTTTCGGGCAGTGAGCCGGCGACCACGAACAATCGCATGGAGCTGACCGCAGCCATCGCGGCATTGCGCGCGCTCAAGGAACCCTGCGTGGTGAATCTGCACACGGATTCCGAGTATCTGCGCGACGGGATTACAAGCTGGGTGCCCTCGTGGAAAGTTCGCGGCTGGCGGACAATGGACCGCAAACCGGTCAAGAACGTGGATCTCTGGCGTGAACTCGATGAACTTTGCGCGGCGCACCGCGTGCATTGGCATTGGCTCAAAGGGCACGCGGGGCACCGCGAGAACGAGCGTTGCGACCAACTCGCGCGTGCTGAAATCGGCAAATTGCGCAAGCAACACACGCCCGCGCAACTCGCCGAGTTGCTCCAACAGTTTGAGGAAAGCCGCGCTTTGGGCAGCCAGCAGCCGTTGAGGTGAGCCGGCATATTGGTTCGACGGAAGATTGAACGTCCGGCGATCTGAGAGACTGTGCCGCCCATGAAAGGTGGGTAGCGTTGGGATGAAGTGGTAGAGTGCCCAAATTTCAAATAAGTATGCAAAAGGCCGTGGGTGCGGCGTTGAGGGGATGTGGTAGCCTTTCTGCAAATGACCCAGGCTATGAAGACCGCGAAAATGGACCTTTCGCATCCGCACCGGCGGCTCTGCGCACCGTCGAAGGCGGGCGGGGCTTTCACTTTGATTGAGTTGCTGGTGGTTATCGCCATCATTGCCATCCTGGCCGCCATGTTGTTGCCGGTGCTGGCCAAGGCCAAGGCGAAAGCTCTGCAGGCGAATTGCATTTCAAATTTCAGACAGATGGGAACGTCTCTGAAAATGTACACGGACGACAACAACGACTGGCTTCCGCCAGGGCCAACAGCGGGCAATCCCATTTGGGGGCTGGATGAGGTGCAGGTTCCTGCCTACAACAATTCTGCCAATTCGCGAAAATCGCTCGTTTACTACCTGACCAGCTACCTTTCCGTGCCGCCGCCGATTGCGATCGGCGCTGTGACCACTTATGTGGCCAAGGTGTTCATCTGTCCGGGGTATCAACACGCCATGCCGGGCGGGAGCGGCTCCGGCTCGTATAACCCGAATTCCGATAATTTCCAGACCGCCTATTCCTATTCGTCACTCAGGCATACCAACACCCTGGATTACACGCTCAACAATTACCCGTTTGGCAAGGAGAGCGCTAACTTGCAGTCGCTGCGTTATTCCGACCTGTTGAGCCAGGGTCCGGGCGCGTCGCTCAGCACGGTCTGGGCACTGGCTGACATCGATGGGGACGTGGAGTTGGATCCGGTGAGCGCTTTCGGCGCCAAATACAACACCATGGCCAAACATCCCGTGCATGGGGGTTCGCGCAACTTCCTCTATTTCGATTTCCACGTCGGAAAAAAGAACTCCAATCCGGTGGGGCCGGATCACTATTAGAGTCAGTGCTGGCGGGAAGTGGGGGTTGATTTGCCTCTCGATTGCCTCTGCATGGCTCGGATAAATGGACGGTTGACCGTCAAGGCACTTGCGCGGGCAGAATAGCTTCGGTTCGGCAAGCCAAAGTTCAAGGTCGGACCGTTGTAAGAGGGGATCGAGGACGACGACGAGGACGAGCACGATTAGGTGGGCTTTGGGACGGGTCCAGGGCGCTTGGGACGGGTGGGACGGGTCTGGAGGGGTACAATAAAAAATCAACCACCAAGCACCAAGCTTCAGATGGGTTTTTGTAGAATTTTGTTTTGCTTTTAACTTCTCTTGACTGCCCAACATTTAGTGTGTTACGAATATTTGACCACCATTACAAGTGGCATGATCGCGTATGCGTTGCCCGAAATGCGGCTGTCAGGACGATAAAGTGATTGATTCTCGCGCCTCGCGCGAGGGTGCCACCATTCGCCGCCGTCGCGAATGCCTCAAGTGCGGCCATCGGTTCACTACTTACGAAGAGATTGAGCGCGAAGAACTTATGGTCATCAAACGCGATGGCCGGCGGGAGGAGTTTTCGCGCGAGAAGTTGCTGTCGGGACTCAAAAAAGCGTTCCAAAAGCGGCCCGTTAGCCCCCAAGTCATCGAGGATCTTTCAGAGAAGATTGTCAACGAGATCCGGGACGAGTATGAGCGCGAGGTGCCCGGGTCAGCGATTGGGGAGCGGGTAATGAAGGGGTTGCGGGAAATCGACGAAGTGGCGTACGTTCGCTTCGCCAGCGTTTATCGCCGGTTCCAGGAAGCGACTGATTTCGTTCACGAAGTCAAAAAACTGGAGGAGAACAGCAAATGATACAACTAGCGGAAGATTGCCTCATATTTCGAACCGCCACGGGTGAGGGCGTGGCTTACTCCGCCGAATCCATCTCGGTGGAACTGATGGGCGAAACCGCCAAAACATTCGATCCGGAGTTTATCAAGCACGCGGCCGCCGCGGTCTTTCATTACTTCCGCGAGGAACTGGGCCGCGAATCGGTCACGGTGGCCGAATTTTCGCTCGCGTTGGAAAAAGTGCTGCGCGGGTTCAATCTCGACGAAGAAGCCGCCGAGGAGGAAGCCATCGATACGACACCGCTGGTGCTCAAGTCGGACTTGTGCGCCCTGCTCGCCGAGTCGGGCAAGGATTGCGAACTTTTTTTCTTCCCGCGATTGCGCGACGAATTGCTGACCAAGCTCGGACAATCACCCCAACTGCTCTGCTTTCAGGGCTTGCGCGGGTGTGTGAAACAATTGACTGGCGCGCGCCGCTGGACCGCCCGCTGCCAAACCTTGCATGATCAGATCGTGGATTACCTTCGTAAATGCATGTTCCGTGAGAGTCCGCGCGCCAAATGCGCGCTGGTGGTGAAGTAAGCGGGTTAAGTTGCAACCGAAGGGACGCGGCTCGCGAGCATTTTCGCCGATGGTATCACGAACATGGAGCACTGAGGAAATAAGCTGAACGGCCATGACTTTATTCGAGAAAATCATCGCCCGGCAAATCCCGGCGGACATCGTCTATGAGGACGATTTGGTGCTGGCGCTTCGCGACATCAAACCGCATGCGCCGACTCACGTGTTGATCGTGCCCAAGAAGCCGATTGCCCGCATCGCCGAAGCAAAACCCGAGGACGAGAAATTGCTGGGACACCTGCTGTTGAAGGCGGCGGAAGTGGCCGAAAAGCTTGGCTTAAAACAAAGCGGTTACCGGCTCGTGATTAACAACGGCCCGCATGCCGGCGAATCCGTGCCGCATTTGCACTGTCATATCCTTGGCGGTCGGGAACTGGCCTGGCCTCCCGGGTGACCGGAGGAGCTTACGATCGGAGCGTGGACATTTCCGTCCGCCCAGGCGTACGGACATCCAATGCGGACAAGAATGTCCGCGCCCCGTGCGCTTGAGAGTTGAATTTGCGCGATTAGCCCTCAATTTGCTACTGTCCAAGAATCCAACGTGGCCAGGAATTCTTTGCATGGCCAGAAATAACCAACCGCTCAATCGCGCGCCGTCGGTAGCGTTAAGATGAAGGTCCCACCGCAAATGGCCACGTCGGCGACTGACGATAAACCCGGTTGTATTCAAACCATCGCAACACCTTCCATCCACCGCGCCATAGGCCCCGCCGCGCAGCCAGTAAGGTGTATGGCGGAGCTCACCGATTCAGGCTTGCCAACGAACACCCAGCCGTTACAAAAGACACATGCAGCCTCAGCAACGAAGGACGGCGCACTCTGAGTCAAGAAATGCCGATGAAACCTGCCCGGTCGTTTCCGAGGATTCGCCCGGAGAGTATTGGCGATGGTGTCCGCGTTGCGGTCACGAGTTGCACAACGAACGTTGCAAGCTGCGTTGTCCCCGCTGCCATTATTTCATGAGCTGCTCCGATTTCGATTGAACCAACCCCGACCTCAAAACCATGACCATCCAGATCCAGCATCGCCTCGTTGCGCGCCTGCTTCTTTTATTCTGCGGCGCGTGCCTGATCCCCGCCTCCTCTCCTGGCGCCCGCGCTGCTGACTTCGCCGCCCCCGGCGCATCGGACACCAAGCCTCGTGGCAAACCGAACTCAAGCGCGTGGAGCAAGAACCGCGATGCCGGGCGCAAGGCCCTGGCCGAAGGAAAGGTGGATGAGGCGGGCGCTTTTTTCGAAGCTGCGCTGGCCGAGGCCGAGAAATTTGACTCCAAGGACGTGCGCCTGGCAGAAAGCCTCAGCGACCTTGCGAATTTTCGAATGAGAACCCAGGACTATGCCTCAGCGGAAACGCTCTTTGGCCGTGCGCTTGCCATCCGCCGCGGCGATCCCGACCGCCTCCTTGAAGCTCAATGCCTGTTCAGCGTCGCCGAAGCTGCTCAGCATTTGCAAAAATATGACGAAGCGGAAAAGGACCTGTTGGAGGCGCAGGACATCGTTGACCGGAAAGTGGGACCGGACCATCCGCTCGATGCCATCTGCCGCTATGGGTTGGGCAAGATCCATCAGGAAAAGGAGGATTATGCGAAGGCTGAACCGCTCTTTAAGCAAGCGTTGGAACTTTTTCTGCATCCTCCATCCAAGGTTAAATTCGAGCAAAGAAGGGATCCCGCCGTTTATGGCCCCACTGCGATGCGCTACACCTACGAGCCCAACTACGTTCTGGCATTGGACACGCTTGGCCGCCTCAGCTCAATTTATCTGAAACAAAACCAGCCCGATAAAGCCGAAACTTGCTGCCTGGACACCATCAAAGTGCTCAAAGAATCAAACGCGCATGAGGCCCAGGTGCAACATGCGGAACAAAACCTTGCGGCATTCTATATTTCGCAAACCAACTATCCCAAGGCGCAGGCGGTGCTGGAGCGCTTGGAACACGCGCAGGAGAAATCTCCCGGCCTCAAAAGTCCGGCCACTCTCAAGACCATCGCCCAGCTTGCTTTTGTCTATGACCACGAAGACCGCCTGGCCGACGCCGAATCCACCTTCAAGAAGGTGGTAGATTTAATGGAACAGAATGGGAGTCCTGGAAGCGAAGAAGCGCTCAGTGTCAGCGGCGCCCTGGCGGCCTTCTATGAGCGCCATGAACGATTTGAACAGGCCGCCGCGGTTTACGAGCGCCTTTGGAAACGGACACAGGAAGCCCGCCCAGATGATCTGCGCGACCTGCCGGCGCTTTCGCGCTTGCTGGCCATCTACCAAAAGCTTGGCCGCGATGAGGGCATGGAGAAGGTGTACCAACAACAGATCGCGACTTTCGGAAAAACCTTTGGGTCGAACAACAAAGCGCTCGTCAAGCCGCTCGACGATTACGCGAAATTATTACGCAAGCAGAAGCGGGATCCGGAGGCCGAAACGGCCGAGGCCCGGGCGAAGGCGATTCGGGGTGAGAGCGCACCGTAAAGCGCTTTGTTGCCATCAAGATTTTGGCAGCACGCGCGTTACGACCAGGTCATCAAACTGAATCGGCGTCGTTGAAAATGGGCTGCCCCAAATCACGGCGCGGCCGGCGGGCGGTTCGGTTTTTTCCTCGAAAGAAACGGCGGGTTTTTCCGGTTCGGCCGTGCCTTGCGCCCAGGCCTTGCCTTCCACTTTCCAAACGTCGCCGGCCTTGGCCACCTGCAAGCGCAGCATCGTCCATTGGCCGGATTTCCATTCATACGGAATGGTGGCGACGACCTCCTCGCGCTTGTAAAGCTCCAGTGCTCCCTTGCCGGGTGAGATTTGCAACCGGTAGCCGCCCTGGCCGTTCAATCCCACGCCGAAGGTCGGATGACGCCGGCCCTTGCTGGTGCCCTTGATGCGGGCGGTAATCGCCAAGTCCGATTTTTCCGTCGGGCCGAACAATGCGCCGAACGTGTCGAGCGGCGCGCCGGGCAATTCCAGATATTTGTTGCCGCTTTCCTGCTGCACCGCGAATGCTCCATCCAGAACCAGGAAATCGTCCGGAACTTTCCCGACATCCACGCTCTCAAAATTGTTTTGATAGACCGGCTTGGCATCTTCGGCCTGGGTTTGACCCGGCACGAGCACCGCAATCATAAACAAGATGATCGCAATTGGATCCATGTTTACCCACCGATGAATCGATGGGCTGTTTTCTTTCGCCTTGTCGGGCAGTAGCGAACCGAGCGGCATTCCAATGAATTTCATGATCAACTGTTTCTCAACGCATCCAACAATTTGCCCCGCAACGCGAAGCGCGTGGCCAGCCAGGTCCATAGCAGGCCGTTTACCAAAACAGCGCCAAGCGTCAGGGCCAATGAGGCATAAGGTATTTGCGATCCGGGCGAAAGCAAGGCTGGCATCACGCCAATGGCCGCTGCAATCAATCCCACCGCCAAACCCAGGCCGAGCAACGCCCCGTGCTCGCTGAGCACCAGCCATTGCAATGCCCGCCGGCGAAACCCGACGGCCAGCAACAACGCCAATTCGCCGCGCCGCTCCTGGACGTTGCGCAGCACCACCACGCCCAGACCGGCGCTGCCCAGCAGCAACCCCAGTCCGCCCAGGACCTGAAACGTGCTCAAGTAAGTGTTCTGCACCGCGTTGAAGGCGTTCAGTCGATCCGCCGCCGGCGTCAGTTCGAGCCCGGCGTTTTGCAAAATGCGCGTCAGCGTGGCCGAAACTTCCGCCACAGAATTCGACGGCGCGTCGATCAGGAACATTCGATACCCGCTTTCGCCGGGAAAGCGTTTTATGAACTCTGCTTCGTCAATAATGAGGCTGCCCTGCAAAACCGAGTTGGCCACCGCGCCCACCAGGCGAACCTTGAAAGCGTGGCCCCGCTCGTCCGTGTAATCGACTGTCTCTCCAACTTTCTTGCCCAACGCCCACTGGATCGAATTCTCGTCGCCGATGGCCGGGATTTCATCGGGCGCCTGCGATGCCTGCCCTGACGCATTCGGCTTGAGCAGCAGCCAGCCCCTGTCCACCGGCAATCCTTTCTGAATCTCCGCAAAGGTGAACGCCTGCCGGCTTTGCAAAGCGTCCGGATTCACTCCCAGCAGGCGCGGTTTTTGCGCCCGATTCAAGTTGAGGCAACTCGCGTCATCTCCATCGCGCACACGAAATTGGACGAACGAAACTCCTTTCAAATCGGCCGGGTTAAGGCTGTAAAAATCACGCCCCGACTGGCTGTTCAAATCATACGTGATCGGCAGGGCGGCTTCGCCCAGCAATGCGAACCCGCCAGTGCCCGAGGATCGCCTGGCAGCATCCGAGGTTGCGTCCAATCGGAACGCGCCGATGGCGGCGATCAGAAATACGCCGCAGGCGAGCAAGCCAATGGTGGCGAGGCTGCGTTTGCGCCTGCGCGTGCTGCTGCGCAAGCCCAAACCACCCAGAGTGAACTTGTTTTCCGATCCTTCGCGGCTGGCGGACGGGCCTGATGCGCGCGCAATTCTTCCCAGCCACGCAGCGGCGAATCCGAGTCCGGCGATCAACAGCAGCGAGCCCGCGCTGAAAAACGTGTCCGCCGATGCGGTTTCCCGCTTCCACAACGCGCCGGCCACCAGGCCCAGCGCCAGCACCGCTGACACAGCACCGATCCAAATGCCGCGACTCTGTTTGAGAAATTTGAAACTTGAAACTTGAAATTCCAAATCGGCTCCTTGCGCCAGCAATTCGCGCGCGGGCCGTTGGGCCTGCTTGCGCAGGGCCAGCCAAATCGTGACCACACCGACCAGACTGCTGGCGCAAACACCGATGGCCAGCGTCGCGGGGGTGGCGTGATAATGCAGCGCCGATGTTCCCACCGCACTGCGCCACACAGTGGTCAGGCCGCGGAGCATCGCGCGCGCGTAGAAGATGCCGCCCAACGCGCCGAGAATTCCTCCGAACAACGCCAGCAGCGCGCCTTCACCCAGCAGCAGCAACCGCACCTGGCGTGGACGAAAACCGAGCGCCAGCAGCGTGCCGATTTCGGTGGCGCGTTGTTCCAAACCAAACTGAAACAGCAGCGCCATGAGCAACAATGCAGCGACGATGAGAAAGAAACTGAAGCCGATAAACAGGCCGCCGAAGTCGGTTGCCTGCGAACTCGCCGCGAGGGCTTGCGCCCGCACGGGTTGAAAAGCCAGGCCCACCGAAGCTGGATCGAGCGCATCACGAATTGCGGCGCGGAGAGTTTCGAGCGCGGCTCCCCGGTGCGGAAATCGCAAGGCCGTGAACTCGCCGAACCGGTTCGCCCACATTCGGCGTCCGGCGGCAAGCGTTACGAAGGCCTTGGGCGTGCCGCGATGGTCGTGCCAGTATTTTTCATCCTTGTCCCGAATCCGGTTGAGTTGGATTGGAAAGCCGGCGTCCCAATCCCGCGAACTTTCCGCTTTCGCCAGGCCGGGAAATTCCGGCATTAATGTGCGGTCCGCTGCCGCGCCTGCCAAAGGCACTATGCCACGAATGCGAAAATCATCTTTCTTTTGCTCCAGTGCGCGGCCAGTGCCGATTACAAAATAAGTGAGGCTTAGCGTATCTCCGACTTTGGCCTGCAAGTCGTCGGCAAGCCAATTGTTGATCACAATTTCGTCGTCGCGCATGTCTGCGGGGACAATCGGGCCGCCCATGGCGGTGACCATCGAATACGGCGTCACTCGCTCGCCATCGCGCAATTCGTTTACGAAGTAGGTGGCGACCGGCTCGACGTTGGTGGCGACCTTTTGCGCCGCCTCAACCACGGGCGAATCGAGAAAAACGCGGTCGCTGCGAAGTTCCAGGGTGTCCTGATCAGGCAGTTCGCGCAATTCCAGTTCGGCATCGGCGAGTTGCCAGTGCTGGCGCAGAATTTGGTTTGCGCTGTCGGCGGGTTGTGCCGCACTACTCGTGCCCACGAGGAGGAGATTAGCACGGTTCGTTTGGCCTATTCTTTCCTGTAGCTGCGCGAGATTGACGAAGGCATTGAAGGGCGGCACTTGATTGGCCTGCAAGCTGAAGCGGCCAAGCTGTTCGTCAGACACGATGGCGAGCAGCTTCAAACGCAACGCCACGGAGGAATCCTCCTGTGGCGTCAGCGGAGCGTCGAGCGAAACAAGGCTCGGCTTCTGGATGCGAAGCACGAGAGTATCGCCCGGATGCACTTTAAGTTGTGCGGCGAGTGTTTCATTGACGGCAACCGACCCGGCTGGAATGTCACCGAAGCCGGGAACCTGATTGGCGAGGGCCCAGAAACTTTTGTCCACGCCGAGCACTTGCACGTGGTTGGCGCGGGCGGAAGCGTCTTCGTTCGCCGCCGTTGCGGGCAACTGCAAAGCGGCCGAAGCAGGAAGTTGTGATGCGGACTGAATTTCGCCGGAGAGTTGGCTGCGGAAGAACCGGTCGTTTGACGCCAGCATGGTTTCCGCGCGACCCAATCGCAGCAGCGCCAGGTCGCGCAAGCTGCCGCGCACCGAATCGCCCACGACCAGCGCGCCCACCAGCGCCGCGCTGCCCACCGCCGCGCCCAGCACCACGCCCAGATGCGCGCGCGCGTGGAAACGCAGGCTGCGAAGGATGAGCGTGCGACGAGTCATGGCTTGCGGAGCGCAGAGCTCCGTCCCCATCCGCGCGGCAACGTTATTCGATTACTTTCCACCTTGCTCATTTGGCCGGGGTGAGTACCCCATCCTTCAATTCCAACACCCGGCCCATTTTATGCGCGAGGTCGAGCGCATGAGTGACTACGATCAGCGTAACGCCTTCTTCGCGGTTCAACTCCAGCAGCAATTGTGCGAGTTGTTGGGCTGAAGCGCGGTCAAGTGCGCCGGTGGGTTCGTCAGCCAGCAGGAGTTGCGGTTGGTTGATCAAGGCGCGCACCACGGCTACGCGCTGGCGTTCACCGCCCGAAAGCTGGCCGGGCCGATGCGACATGCGTTCGCCCAAACCAACGCGCTTCAACAAGCGCTCGGCGCGCGCGGGCGCAGACTGCCGCGACTCGCCGTTCGCGCCCGCCAGCGTCGGCACGAGCACATTTTCCCACACCGTACATTGCGGCAGGAGATAATGCGCCTGGAAGACGAAGCCGACCTGCTGATTTCGCACGGCGGCGAGTTCGCGGTCATCCAGGCGGTTCAAGTCCTGCCCGGCCAGCGTGACTTCGCCCGAGGCGGGACGGTCCAGCGTGCCGATGATGTTCAGCAGGGTGCTTTTGCCCGAACCCGAGGGGCCGATGATTGCCAGCGATTCGCCCCGCGCCACATCCAAACAAACGCCCTTGAGCACCGGCACCGTATTGGCGCCCGCGTCGGCGTCGTAGCGCTGGACGACATTGGAGAGTTTTAACAGCGCGTCAGAAAGCGGCATGACCTTTTGTAGAATAAATCAGCCGCCCGGGGACAGCAAATTTGTAAAGGCTCGATTACGGGAATCATCCTTGTCCAGCGTGATTCATTGGCCTTCTAAACTGCGGCCTTAAACACTTCGATTGGAACGTTTGAACTCTTGTCAGCCTTGCAGCATGATTTCTTCGTTCTCGCTCCAGTTGCTTTGACCAAGAACCCGGCGCAACGTGCGGGTGACAGTTTCCTCATCTTCACAACGGCGGGTGGCCTCAATTAGTCGGTAGGCGATTTCATAACAATGCGGATCACACGCCGAGGCCTTCTGAAGCAACGGCAGAGCCTGGCCCCACTGCTGCTGCCGGATGAAATCGTTGGCCTCCCGGAGAAGCTTTTTGGCTTCCGCCTGGCCTTCCAAATCCGGCCGGCCAGCCAGGGCATGGCCAATGATTTGGTGCAAGCGGGCTATCCGATTAAGGAAGGGATGGCTTGGAGCCGGCGCAATTTCCGGGCGGCGCGCAGTTTGCTGGACGGCTTCCCAACACATTTCAAAATTACCCCATTCCTGGCCGACGAGCCGCAACCAGCGTTGCTTTTCACCCAGGACGCTCTCGACTTCGTACACGCCCGGTGGGATTTCTGCGTGCACCGTGGTGTCCGTGGCTCCGACCGGGACGAGCAGCAACTCATGTTGAATCTGCACGCGACGGGTTCCCGGGCCGGGCGGGTTTAACGCTTGCCGGCACGGGCCTTCGATCACCATCAGCCCGTCCATGATCGCCAGGCGCTGGCCCGTGCTTTGTGACAACGGGAGCATCCGCAGCAGGGTGTCGAGGGCTTCAGGAGTGTTTTCGAAATGATACAGCAGCCTGGTTTTCAGCAGCAACGCCTCGTACGTCGGCTTGTGTTCTTTGAGGAGCGTATCGAGTAATAACAGCGCTTCGGCATGCGCCTCGCGGTCGATCAATCGTTGCACGGGACGCAGTTCGATTCCTTCTTCGGATGGTTTCCAGTCATGGGGATCGACAAAACCAGTGAGGGCCACTCCGCAATAGTGCGCGATATTGGGGGCCAGGAGCAAGGCGAGGAAGCCGGCGACACCGAGGTAGTTGATGAAATTTCCGAGGTCGCCCATCGTGTAGCGACCGCCCGGAGCGGGAAGGAAGTGAATCGCTGCGACCATGGCCAGCGGGGCAAGGATCAATTGCGACAGCCGCAGGGGCTGGAGCTCGGGCGCGCGGGACAGAAGGCCGGCGATCAGAAGGCCCAGGCCCGCCGCAAGAACATACATCAGGATCGAAATCATTTGGCGCGTGTTGTCTGGCAGACCCGTGTTGTCCGATTCCTGGACACTGGACGCTTAATTCCAAAACTGGAAAACACAGTTTGCCGGAATTTCGAGCAACACGCCGGTCGCCGCACCTCGTCGAGCCTGAATCGTGCCAGAAGACGGTTCAATGCAATTACCTTGCGCCCGGCTGAGGACGAGCGCCAAAGGCCAATACGCTGGCTTAAGTTTTCGGACGGAGAATAAACTCGGTGCGGTGCTCGTATTGGCCGGTTTTCTCGACGGAGAGGGTTGCGCCCTTTTGCTGCGCGGCGAGGGTAAACACCAATTCCAAATCGGCCGGAGTGCCGGCGTCGTATCTCATTCCGAGTCGGTCCACCGCCCCGGTATAGGTAATCGGACACGGCATGCCGGGAGAGCGTGCCTCAGTTCTTCCCGTCACTTGCTGCCCGTCCGGAAATGTGAGCGTGCATACGACGATCAGCATAAAACCCGTATCGCACGTTTCAGGGAAAAAGCAACTGCTTTTTGCTGTGTTCCGGGCAATTTTGGTTTTATCCAGCTAAAGCCGGAATCCGCCACGCCCTTGGAGCGAAATAATCAAGCAGGACAGGTCGAACCTGCATTCAATGAGCCGAGAATCGCTTTCTGCGATCTGCTATGAAGGCACTCCCAAAAGGCTTTGCGCCCGGCGAACTCAATGGCCCTTGGAAGCCGGGACTTTTGCCTCTGCTGGAGATTGATTTTGGGGTTGTGGCGGCTTGCTGCGCAGAGCCATGGCGAGCATGACTGCGCCGAACGCGAGCAGCACCAGTCCCCAACCGAGATTGATGTTCATGCCCAGGGAACGCTCGTACATTTCCTTGGCATCCTTCGTGATAAGTCCATAGCCCGTGAGCAGCAGGCCGTAGAAGCTGAATAACAATCCGATCGGGAGTCTGAGGTCGAAGTTCATAGATTTTGCGTTAGCTGGTTACCAGAAAATGATGTTCAGGAGGACGGTCAGGGCCAGTATGACAACACCCAGGGTGACGGGTTGCTGATACCACGGTTCGTTCTCTTTCTTGGGCTTGGGCGTCAGGGAATAGACCAGACCGGTCAATTCCTGGTCGGTTTTGTTTCGAGCGGTAAAGAGGGAGATGAGGATGGTCAGCAGGAAACAACTGGTCCAGGCGACAATCGCCATGGTGAAGTTCTGGGCCATCTCGCTGTTGAACTGGAAATGCTTGGCAATCCAGGCGCCTTTAATGCCGACTTCCGCGCCCTTCGTGTAGGCCAGCCCGTGGAAAAGAGCCGCACCCAAGGTGCCGCCCAACAGTCCAAAGAATGCGCCGTGGCCCGTGGCGCGACGCCAGAACATTCCCAGCAGGAATGTGGCAAAAAGCGGCGCGTTGACGAACCCGAACACGAGTTGGAGCATGTCCATGATATTGTTGAATTTCGACGCCAGATAGGCCGCTCCAATGCTGACCAAAATGCCGAACACGGTCGCCATGCGACCCATCCACAGATAATGACTGTCTGACTGTTTGGGCGCAATGTAGCTTTGATAAATGTCGTAAGTCCAAACCGTGTTGAACGCCGTCACGTTGCCGGCCATGCCGGACATGAACGAAGCCATGAGCGCGGTAAATCCGATGCCAATCATCCCGGCGGGAAAATATTGCTTGAGCATGAATGGTATCGTCATGTTGTAATCCGGCGTGCCGTCCTTTCCAAGCGGAAGAAAGTGGCCGCCAGTGCTGTAGTGCATGGCGATGGCCGCCATGCCGGGCAGAATGACCAAGGCAGGGAAAAGCATTTTGGGAACGGCCGCAATGAGCGGAGTGCGACGGGCGGCGGACATGGAGTTGGCAGCCATCGCGCGCTGCACCACGAGGAAGTCCGTACACCAGTATCCGAACGACAGCACGAAGCCGAGGCCGAAAACCATGGTGATCCAATCCGCGCCCATGGGGTTTTGGTCGAAGCTGCCCATGTGTGCCCAGGATTGCGACCAGGTTCCGGCCGCGTAATGTTGGTCCACCGTTCCGGGCACCAACTGGCTTGTGGCCACGGGAATCAGTTTCTCCTTAAGAGCAGACCATCCGCCGACGTTCTTCAGGCCGAGGTAAACCAGCGGGGCGAAACCAAGAACGATCATGAAAAATTGCAGGACCTCGTTGTAAATGGCCGAGGTGAGTCCACCCAGGAAGATATAGACCAGCACGATAAAGGCGGAGACAAAGATGCAAGCCCAGTAATCCCAACCGATCAGCGTTTCGAGCAGCCTGGCCAGCGCATGGAGTGAGATGCCGGATGAAAAAACGGTCATGACGGCGAAGGAAATTGCATTCAACCCGCGGGTCTTTTCATCGAAACGCATCTTGAGGTATTCCGGCACTGAGCGGGCCTTGGAACCGTAGTAGAACGGCATCATGAAAATGGCCAGGAACACCATGGCCGGTATCGCCCCGACCCAATAGAAATGGCTGGTCATGATGCCATATTTCGCGCCGGAGGCGGCCATGCCGATGACCTCCTGGGCGCCGAGATTGGCGGAAAGGAAAGCCAGGCCGGTGACCCAGGCCGGAATCGAGCGGCCGGAGAGGAAGAAATCCGTGCTCCCCTTCATGTAACGCTTGAGCACCCAGCCGATTCCGATCACAAAACTGAAATAGACAATGAGAATGAGGTAGTCGATGTGACCAAGTTGAATGTGCTGCATGACCGGAAGTTACCGAATAACTCACGGTTTGTTAACAGTTATTTTCACATGCCGGAGCGGGGAAAAGCTTGTTTTTCCAACCGGCAGGGATTAAGCTCCATTGCTTGCCGGAGCTGGCCATTAGGGAACTGCTTAACGAAAGAGAACGACATGATTGCCACACAAATTCGCCAAAAGGACGCCATTTTTTATTTCGCCTCCTATCCGTCGGAGCAACTGTTGTCCAAGGTGCGCTTTATCAGCCGGTTCTATGATGAGGAGGGCGGCACGATCCAACCCGAGGAGATTCCCGCGGACGACGACGTCGCCCAGTTCATTGCCCGCATCGAGCGAAGCGACAAGGCGTTTCAGCGCGAGCTTTCCCGTTCCAAGGTCCGCTCCATCCGCAACTTTTACGAGACCGCCACGAGTCAACCGCCCATCCCCGGAACCGTGCTGCTCTTCACGCCGCAGAAGCTTCGGTTCGAAGCCTGGAGCGATGGCAGCGGCATCGGCAAGCTCCAGCAGCCGGACGAAAATTATTTTATTATCGACGGCCAACATCGGCTCGCCGCGCTGTTGTTTTATGAACGCACGCATCCCGACGAGGCCAAGAACATCCAGGTGCCCTGCGTGATTTTCGACGGCCGAAGCGAGGACTTCGCCACGGAGATGTTTGTGATCATCAACTCGACCCCGACCCGCATCAACAAGAGCCACTTGATCGACTTGTATGAAAAGGTTTCGTGGGCGGAGCCTGACCGGCGATTCGCGGCGAATATTACGGAAATGCTTTATCGGGAATCCGACAGCCCGTTGCGGTATCGCATTAACCGCTTGGGCGGCCGCAGCAAGCTGGAGAAATGGATTCTCCAGGCCGAGTTGTTCAACGAAATCCATCGCTGGGTGAAGCGCGGCTGGAAGAAAATCGAACGCGAAGGCACGGACAAACGGAACGCGGCGCGTTATTACACCATGGTCCGTGATTTCTTCAAAGGCGCCGCGGAGGTCTGGGGCGAGGCATGGGGTAATTCCGATTACATGGTGACCAAACCGGTGACGCTCAAGGCGATGATCCGCGTTTGCGCCGACCTCGCGACCCAGGACGCCGAACCCGAGGAGGGGCGGATCGAACGCTGGCGTCAGCGGCTTTCCCCCTGGGCCGAACAATTGCGCGCGTTTCGCAACGAAGGTTTTTACGAGCGTTTCCCGGCCAAAGGCCAGGTGGAACGCGTGGCCCGCATCCACCGTGAACTGGACCGCTGGGCGGGAATTCAGCCCAAGGGGAAGGAAGAATAAATCGTAAGCGGGAGATCATCCGTCAGTTAAGGGCGCGTTTGGTTTCCAACCGGGAGCGACGGGTGGCTTGCAATGGCCTCCACCAAAGCGCATGCTTGAACCGGACTCGATGAAAACGAACGGAAAAGAACCGTTGGCTCATGCCAAAGCTCCTGGACGTTCAATGAAACCGGCCAAGCTGCGGGAAACCAAGCCAACGATTCAATTCAGTGCCAGATTGTTTCGGCCTGAGGCCACCGAAAAAATTGGATCGTGGACCCTGATAACTCTGCCCAGAAACGCGAGTGCGAAGCTCCCGTCACCAGGTATCACGATGGTGGAGGGAACCATCAATGGCTTCCCTTTTCGAGCCGCTCTCGAACCAGATGGCAAAGGAAGCCACCGGCTCAGGGTGAACGAAGCCATGCGCGACGCCGCAGGCGCAGACGCCGAAGACACGGTAAGGATGGAGATTACGCGGGTCGAAGAAGAACCGGAGACCAGGGTGCCCATGGATTTGCGCCAAGCCCTGGCCGCTGCCCCGCAGGCACAGGCATTGTGGGCGGACATCACGCCCATGGCGCGCCAGAACTGGATTGTCTGGATCAGCTCAGCCAAACAACCGGAAACACGCCGGGGCCGGATCGAGAAAGCTTGCGACATGCTTGCCTCTGGAAAGCGACGAGTATGCTGTTTTGGCGGTCTCAACTGGCTGAGGAAAGATCATGCAACAGCCGGCGGAACATGGCTTCCGTTGCCGAACTCAAAAGATCGTGTTTCGCCGGGATCGACAAAGTAGAAAACCGCGAAGCGTGGAGAGAGTTGTGAAGACATTGTCAATTTTTTATGGCTGCTGATACTCCAGCATTCATCGATCCCGTCGAGGATTGCCCCTTTCGCTCCCCGGCCACGGCATGCCGCATTCGGCAGCCAAGCCAGTGTGCAAGGTCATGCAAAATAGTACCCAAGCTCCTAAACGAACCTGTTTTGAAGTCGCTGACGTGACGCCTGCCACCAAGGCGCTGCCGGAAATGGCCGCCAAGGCGGCCCTTGAACGCACGACGCGAACACGGGCGCTGATCTGCTCAAACGAGAATGGCAGAGTTCTCAAGCAAGGCGATTTCCATCCCCTGATTGCCGCCGCGTATTTGGCGTTCAGCCAGCACTATCCATTGGTGTTGTCGCCCGACATGATCTGGTTGACCGTTCTCCAAGGGGTGGCGCAGCACGTCCAAAACCACGCCGAGGCGCTGCGCCAGCGCCTGGTCTTCCACGAGACGAAAATCGAACTCGTGGTGGATACCAACCTGGCATCCGTCCCACGGAATGATCAGGAGATGCTTTATGTCGCACGAGAATTTGTGTCACGCATTGCCCGGCACGTGCCGCCCGCCAAGCAATTTCTTTTTGAGGCAGAATTCAGCACCACGACGGACGTTGAGCGGATTGCCACAAGCGTCGCGCTCATGGATGCATTTCAACCGTACTTTGATTATGTAATGCATTGCGTCTGCGGCATCCCTTCCGTGATTTTGGAAGGAAGCCCCGGGGATTGGGCGCTGTTGAAAACGAAAGTGGAGAGTCTTGATAATTCCGATCTGGAGCTATCGTGGTGGACGAAACATCTGCTGCCTCTGTGCGACCAATTCGTGCGCGCGGCAAGCGGTAACGTTGATCTGGCTCATTGGCGTAATCTTTGCAAGGTAATCGAGCATTATGGCATAGACGATCTGAATGGGTGGCTTCTCAAGTTCATCCCTTATTTGAAGCACGAACGGAACGAACCAGCGATCCACAGGAATCCAGTGCTGGAGATGGTTGTGTTTCCCGAACCGACCGGTGCGCGCCAGGGGTTTGGCGCCAAATTTACCGGATGCACTTCAGACATGTTACCCAGCGGCATATCCCGGGCACCGGTCAAACTTGTGAATAAGACATCCGGGCAAACTGCTCAGCTTGAGTTTGTCGCCGGCTTGGTGGGAGTTGCCCAATCACCGGATGACTTGAGCCTGCGGCCCCTGGCGGGCTGGGGGATTTGCGAGGGTGCAGCCATCGACCGGCTGATTGACAGGCTGCGCCTGGAACACGAGGTTTCGCCGCCCAAAGGAATGGATCTATCGGAAGTTACGATGTGGACTTTTGGAGGGAGTCTTCGAGCCGATGTGTGGCGATTTTATTCAGAAACCAATGGCGCGGTGGTGAGCCTTCCGAACTCGTCCATCCGCTGCCGGATTCTGCCATTGGCAGAGATCAAGCCTGCGTGGGATGTCAACAGGCGGCGCAATGAGTTGAAGGACCTGCAAAAGCGTGGAGTAATAGGCGCAAACGAATTCGCGGAACTTCGAGACTTCAACGAGGCGTATGGGCCATTACTGCGCATTGCCGATTTAGGCGATGGGAGTTGGTATGTTTTCGGCCGTAATCCAGGAGCCTGGCGAGATCTGGCCCCCCGTCCAGGACCGCAGCCGTCCAAAGAGAAGATGGATGCCGAACCGGTGTTCCTCTGGACCGGTGAACTCCAGGAAGAGTCGTTTACATTCGTATCCCCGAGTTTTACGGACTGGCTAACGTTGCTTTTAGATGGCAAGATTCTGCCTTCCTGAAATGTGGAAACCCGATACGCGGTGGATTTTTTGAGCCGAGTGAAGGCCCACGCTTTGGGTAGTCGCGACAGTTATGTCGCACTTACAGCGCTTTCCGGTTTGGGACCTGAACCCGGGCCGCCGCTCGCCGACTCGCTTTCAGGGTATGTCGGGACTGTTCCGTTCTCTTGGGAGGCGAATCGAGGACGAGGATAACGACAAGGACGATTAACAGGTAAACCCCTCATTCCCGCCGCCCCGTCCCCGCCCGCTCTTCCTTGGACAACGAATGCTTGATGATATTGTGATACGCCAGGTTGATGAGTTTGATTCGCTCGTCCGGAGGCCGGCCGGAGCGGTTGGGATTGCGCGCCGCCACGTCGGGATGGTGGATCTTCACCAGTTGCCGATAGTTTCGTTTCACCTGGTGGAGCGGCGCGAACGGCGGCAGATTCAAGGTTTGATACCAGGCCTGAATTTCCTCGCTTACTTCGGGGTAAAATTGCCGCGGACGTTCTTCGGCGCGCGCGCTTGGGCCGCGATCCGCCGGTTCGCTCTCCACACGCGTCTTCCCCGCCGGCTCGCCCAGCAACGCGGCCAGTTCCCGGCGGATCCCATCCGACAGCAGGAGCACGCCGCGATTGTCCAACAGCCAGATCACGCCGGGCAGGTCCCGCAATTGCGGGAAGATTCGCACCGTATTGATCCCGGTGAACGCGCGCGATAGCTCGCGGACCTCCGCCCTCCCGCCTTGTTCGAACACCCACAGAACCACTGCCGGCACCTGCGGAAGCTCCAATCGCATCAATCGCGCCGCCCGGGACAAATCCTCATACGCCGTGAGCAGCAGGCTGGGGCCGGCGAAGAGAATTTCCCAAATCGGATTGAGGAACATGCGCATGGCGTCCACAGGAACATGCTCGAGGCCGGGTTCGCCGCTTGAATAATCCAGGCCGAACCGGTTCTTGTGGGCGCCCACAAAGCAAAGCACGGTCGCCAGCAGCAGCAACGTGACCATCAGCGGCGTCCGCCGCAAGCTCACCGTCAGTCCGAAGAAGGCCAGCGCCCCTTCGACTTCCATCAACACGGCATAGATAACAAACCCCACGCCCACCGACACCACCGCCAAAACGATCAGGCCAATGAACGCAAAGAATATCCCGCTGAAACCCTGGACACCCGCCTCCACCAATCGCCGCCGATCCAGCCATGCCTCCATCAGGGAAGTGCGATGAGGCAATTGATTTGCGCCGGCTTTATTCACCTGGGTCTGGTATAGGGGTAAACGAGGACGCTGACAAAGCGATTGTTCGCGCGTCGATTCAAAGTTCTTGCAACCGGCAGTTGACTTTCCGGCAGCCCGCGCTATTAGTCTGTTGTGCTCGTCAGGCTTTCAAAGTGGTTGCTCGTGCTCACACTGTGCGCCTCCATCGGCGCGCATTGGGCCATTTTGCAATCGGTGGCCTGGTTTGGCATGGCTCTCAGTTACTCGCAATGTTCATCCATCAAGGAAGGGCTGGCCAAAACGTTTGACGGCAAACACCCTTGCAAGTTGTGCAAGATCGTTGCCGAGGGCAAAAAATCCGAGCAGAAAAAGGAAGCCCAGTTTAAAATCACCAAGCTGGATCCGCTTTCGATTGCTCAATTGAAGCCTCTCTCCATCCCGCGCCCGGCACACCAGTTCTTTCCGACGGATTCCTTCTTCCTGAGCCGAACGGAAACTCCTCTGACGCCCCCGCCCCGGACCGCCTGACCATCCCCGCCGGAGCATTTTCGGCTCACGGCACTTCATCTGCGAAAGCCTTCTGCGCTTTCACGGACTGTTTTCCCCAATTGGTATTCGGTCAAACGCTTTGCGTTGGTCAGGTTTTATGCGGCGTCAGCAAAAATCCGGTTTTACACTGGTCGAACTGCTGGTGGTCATTGCGATCATCGCGGTGCTCGCGGCGTTGCTGCTGCCGGCGCTGGCGCGGGCCAAGCAAAGGGCCAAAGCTCTCCAGTGCGCGTCCAACCTCAAACAGTTGGGGATTGGCTGCTCGCTGTATGCGCTGGACAACTCTGACCGCCTGCCGGAAACCTCGCACCAATCAGCGTCATGGATTGGGAAACTGGCTGTTTACGGCGTTACCAACGTTTATTACTGCCCGTTGGATACCAATGCCAACAACCGCATCACCAGTTACGCGATCAATGATTTTTTGACGCCCAATCCATTCGGCGCGCCGCAACTTGACTTCTCGAGATTCACCGCCATCCCATCTCCGGCTGAGACACTTCATCTCGCCGAATTGTGGGGCGGGGAAATCGGCTCCGACCATTTCCACTTCGCGGACGCCTCCTCGGGTGGTTACTACCCGCTCCCGTTCATGATGCAGGTGGCGGTGACGATTCATCAAGGGAGCGCCAATTATCTTTACGCGGACAGCCATGTTTCACCTCTGAAGTGGCCGCAGGCAAAGGCTTTGTTGCCGCCGGCGGTCACACGTTTCGTGCAACCAAATAATTAATCGACAACTCAGGAAAATGAAAACGACCTCGCTTTTGAAAATCTCCGTGTCTCTCGCCCTGGCCGCATGCTGCGCCAGGCTTCAGGCCCACGATCACATGCCCGCAGCCGCGACCAGCAGTTCCCCGGGCGCGACACTCGAATATGATCCGTTCGCCACCGATTATACCACGAACAGCGGCTTTGTGATCAGCCTCACCGCCGGCACCACCAACGATCCGTACCTGGGTTATTACTACACGGACGACCAGGTTTTCATTGCGCTGGCAGCGACGCCCGATAACGGCGGCCCCGAGGTGGGTCACGCCGCGCTCGGAACTTATGTTCAGGCCAAGTTGCTCAGCGTGGATGGCCCTGCAGGCGCGAGTTTTGGTTTTTGGGAAACGACACAGGACGGCGTGGATAGCACCAATCTCACCTGGAGCGTGCCGGTGCCTTACGCTCACGGGACGAACCTGATTTATGTCAGCCAAAGCGATGGTTCGCCCGGTTCCGACCCGTACGGGCATCTGCACGGCCGGGTTTACAGCGTAACCAAACCCGGCTTTTACACCGCGACCTGGCAGTTTGTCGATACTTCCACGAATGGCCCCAACGGTGGTCCCGTGGATTTGCCGTCAGCGCCATTTTCGACGTATTATCAGGCTGACTTGACCATCGCCGGCCTCGCGATCACGGCCAATTCCAACGCCGTCAACGTCGCTTTTGCCGCGCCGTCCAATCAACCGGACGACCTCAGCACGCCACCCACCAATTACACGCTCCAAAGCTCTCCGACCCCGGGAGTCGGCGCTTTGTGGACACCCGTCGGCGATGTGATCGTCGGCGACAACACATTGCACATCATTACGGTTCCTAAAACCAACTCCGCAGCTTTCTTCCGACTGGGTTCAGACGGCAATTGAGCGGCAACTCTGATGAGGTGTGTTGGGTGCGTTTTGAAGCGTGGGACATCGCGCCGAATGGCGGATTGACGCAACAGTTCGGGTGAGCAGCACAAGCAGTGGAAGCGGCAGTTTTCATTTGGCCATGCGCCAGGGCGAGCGTTCGGCCCATGTCTTCAAGGCGGCGGTTGCCCAAGCCGTGGTTTTGTCCGCGTGGCAGAGATTGCAGGCGTTGGGGATTTGCAATGATTCGGTCATGGCGGGACTGATGAAACGAAAGGTGTGGCTGCGGACGTTCACGTCGGCGATGGTCTGGGCGATTTTAGGCATGTGGCAGGCGATGCACTCGCTGCCGGCGCTCCCAGCCTGGTGATGGGTGTGCTGCTCAAGTGTGGGGGCATGAGGCCCGTTAGGAGAGTTTGGGCCATGGCAATCGAGACACAGTAGAGAGGCCGGCTTCCGCAGATTCGCACTATTCCCTGTCCCATGCACGTCGTGGCAAGTGGAGCAAGTGACTCCGTGAGTGTACATCTGGCTGGTGACGTAGTCGTTGCCTTGCATGCGGTTTTTGTGCGCCGTCCCATCACTAAAGTGGGTAAAGGACGTTTCACCCAGCTTATGCTCTTCCAACTTCCAGAAGTCGCTCAGCTTTAAAGACACCTGATAGCCCACCGGCCAGTCATAATAATTTCCGGCAATGGGGTTTTCCAATGGCCGGCCCTGGGAGTGGCATTGGATGCAAACATCATTGGCCGGCACGTAATCCAGGCGCGCCGTGTTCACGATGTTGGAACTGGTCGCGTGCTGCACATGCTCGCTCCCCGGCCCGTGACATCGTTCGCAACCGACGTTCCATTCCGTCACCGTTTTGGTTTTAATATCGTAATTGACGGAGTGACAACCATCGCAAAGGGCGCTGGTCGGGCGCTTAAAATTATCCGGCGGATACAAGGGAGCCCACCAATCGTCCTTGACGAAATATGGCCGCCATTGCTGGTGCGTCACGTCCCATTGCGCCGGGAATGGATAGTAGTCGTCGCCCACTTTCTTGAAGTAACGCTGCTTCCATTTGCTGCCGTAAACGAAGGCAATTTCAGCCGATGTAAAATTGACGAGCGAATTGCTTTTTGAAAGATCAGGAATGATTGCCTCCGGATGTTCGCGGGGATCTTGCACGACATTGGCCATCGGGGTTTTGCGCCACCGCTCGTAAATCGCGCTGTGACACGCCCGGCAAGCGGCCGAACCGACGTAATGAGCGGTTCCGATGGATGGCCCGCGCTCGGCGAGGGGGTTGGCGTCCACGGAAGCGGTTTCCGGCAAATTGCGAATGAACGCGACAAGCTGCCAGGTTTGTTGGTCCGACAACTGCCAACCGGGCATGCCGGTGTTCCGAACGCCATTACGAATGAGATAAAACAACTCGCCGTCCGTTCGTTTCCGTTTCACGACAGCAGAACGGCGCAGGTCAAGCGGGGGCGGATACAGTCCGCCGCTGGCGGCCGTCTTTCCACTCCCATCGTAAGCATGACAGACCTCGCAGTCCTTCCGATATAATTCATGGCCCGCAGCCACATCACCCCCGCTGGCGCTGTCACTGACCGGGTTGGTGAGATTCCTCGCCTCCCTGGGGATGCTCAGATTCACCAATTTCTGCGCCACAAACGATTCGAGGGTTGAGGGCCTTTGGCGGGCGCGCATGCCGCCGGAAACGATGTAGTGATAAACGAGGGCCAGAGCCAAAGCGCAAAGGATGACGAGGACGATGGCACCGCGGAACACCCGTCTTCTGAAAGAGCGCCGATCAGGGCGACCGGCAAGTTTCTCCGGGTCGTTCATGTCTCTGTTGAGCTTATTCCTGATGGCAAGGGGCTGAAAGAAAAAGTTGCGGCGAGCCAAATCTCAAGACTGCCCATTGTTTATGGGGTTTGGGACAATGGTATTTTTCCTGCCATGAGCTCGAGCGTTCTCACGCTCCACAACCGCTTTCACTGCGCCAAACGCAGCGTTCCTTCGAGCAAATATCGTCCCAGTCCCACGGTGAAAACGAGACCACCGTAAAGCGCGTGTTCACAGGCCACGAACAACAGCGCGTTGGTGCGCTGATACGAGCGCGCGAACAGAACCCCGCCCGGCAAAGTCAAGGCCACCGCCACCCAATTGTGAAACGTGATGTGCGCGAACGCAAACGCCACCGTGCTGGCGATGATCAACCCCGCGCCCTCACCGAAGAGCAATCGATACCGGCAGAAGAAGAAAGCGCGGAATACGATTTCCTGCGGATACACCGACACCAACGGGTAGATCAGCATGACCAGCAGCCAAATCTTTGGCCGTTCACGCGGCAGGGAAAACAGCGCCTGCGGTTGCAGGCACCATACCACCGCGATGAGCATCGGCGTCGCGACCGCAAAGCGCAGCAGCATGTGGACCCATTCCCGCCGCGGCGCGCGCCAGCGAAGCCAGTCCCCGCGTTTCAGGCAGCCATCCGCCGCGAGCTTCCATCCGCAACCCACCGCCGCCACCGCAAGCAACAGCAACAACGGAATGCGAATCCAGCCTGCCGCATACAAGATCGGCACCCCGACAAACAGCAGCGTCAACTCGACGGCTCGCCAGCCCCGCGAACCTCGTCCCGGAACCGATCCCCCATTGCCGCCGTCATCCATCCTGAAATAGTCGAAGAATCGACAAGCTGGCACAAGGTGCAAAATTAGAACGGGGTTGGCGTCTTATTTTTCTCCTGTAAACCAGACTGCCAGAAAGCTGATTTCAAATTAGGACACCACCCTTCCTTGCAGCCCGCCTTTTCCTGACCAATCCGCAAGCTTTCAGTGCTTATCCTCGATCAACTCCCGGCGCGCGCCGCTGAGAAGTTGTTCGATGAAGGTCGTGGAATAAACACCCCGCCGGAAGTTCGGGTCCTGCAAAATGGCTTGCTGGAACGAAATGGTGGTTTTGATGCCGGTGATCATGTACTCGCTCAACGCCCGGCTCATCTTGTCCATCGCCTCGCGGCGGTCCTTGCCGTAGGTGATGAGTTTGCCGATCATGGAATCGTACGTCGGTGGAATGGTGTAGCCGGCGTAAGCGTGGCTGTCCACGCGCACACCCCGGCCGCCGGGCGAGTAATACATCTCGATCCGCCCCGGACAGGGACGGAAGTCATCGAAGGGGTCCTCGGCGTTGATGCGGCATTCGATGGCGTGCCCGCGGAATTGGATGTCGCTTTGGGAATGCCGCAAGGGTTCACCCATCGCGATCATGATCTGATAACGCACAAGGTCGATCCCCGTGACTTCCTCGGTGATCGGATGCTCGACCTGGATGCGCTTGTTGACCTCGAGGAAGTAGTAATTGCCGTGGTTATCAACGATGAATTCGACCGTGCCGGCGTTGGTGTAATGGGCCAATTCGGCAATCTTGATGGCGGCCTTGCCCATTTTGTCGCGGAGCTTCCGAAAACGATGATCGATCAGCGGCGACGGGGTTTCTTCCACGACCTTTTGGTTGCGGCGCTGGATGGAGCAATCGCGTTCGCCGAGGTGAATAATGTGCCCCTTATAATCGCCAAGGATCTGAAACTCAATGTGGTGTGGGTTTTCGATGAACTTCTCGATATACACTCCCGAATTGCCGAACGCTTTTTCGGCTTCTGTGCGGGCGGTATGATAGCCCTTCACCAGGGAAATATCGTTATGGGCAACGCGCATGCCACGTCCGCCCCCGCCAGCCACGGCTTTGATGATCACCGGATACCCGATGCGCTTGGCTACCTGCAACGCATCCTGCTCGTTTTCCACCGTGCCTTCCGACCCGGGCGGGATTGGCACCCCTGCCTTTTTCGCCAGGGCGCGGCTGACCGCCTTGTCTTCCAGAGCGTTCATCGTTCGGGAGTTCGGTCCAATGAATTTGATGTTGCAACTCTCGCAAACGTCCGCGAAATGCGCGTTTTCGGACAGAAACCCGTAGCCGGGGTGGATGGCATCGACGTCCGTGATTTCGGCCGCGCTGATCAGGTGGGCGATTTTTAGATAGCTCTCATTACTGGGTGGTCCGCCGATGCAAATGGCTTCGTCGGCCAACTGGACATGCATCGAGTTGGCATCGGCCTGTGAATAGACCGCCACCGTGCGGATATTCAACTCTTTGCAAGCGCGGATGATTCGTACGGCGATTTCCCCGCGATTGGCGACCAGGACTTTTTCGAACATGCTGTTAGTTAGAAAGGCAGAGCTTCTGATTGCAGGCCAAACGAATTATGGAGTCCCGCCTTTAGGCGGCGGGCCGTGCGCATACACAAGGAACCGAAGAACATACTGACGCGCCAGATCGAACGGACGCCTTGCCGGCTAAAGCCGGGACTCCAAACCTGTGGCGGCCACCAGTTGCTCAAATCGAAGTTCTTGGGGCCCACGAGCCGACGTTTCAAGGCGAACCTCATGTCGGACGGAGCTTGAACAAAGGCTGGCCGAATTCGACGGGCTTGGCGTTCTCGAGCAAAGTTTGCGTGATGACCCCTTTGACCTCGGCCTTGATCTCGTTCATGACCTTCATGGCCTCGATGATGCAAACCACCGTCTCCGGCCCCACTTCGGTTCCAACCTCCACGTAATGAGCGGCTTCCGGTGATGGTGCCCGGTAAAAAGTCCCAATCATGGGAGACTTGATTTCGATCTCGGACGAAGCCGGGGCGGGAACTGCCGGAGCCGGAACGCTCATCGGGGGCAAAGCAACAGCAGGGTTGTAAGCAACGCCTTGGGATTCTTCGTACTGAATCGCGGGCCCAGCGGCGCCGTTGGCACCCCGCTTGAGCTTGATCTTGAAATCCTGCCTTTCGAGTTCGAACTCCGAGATGGAGTTCTTCTTCATCAGGTCGATGATGGCTTTAATGTCTTTTAGGTCCACGCGCTCAGTTAAGTTCCGGCCCCGGTCTTATTCATCTTGCCCATGAAGTTACCGGGACTAAAGAGCAGCAGCCGCTATTGCGACCCCGCTTCTGGGTGATCGTTGAAACCGACAGTAACGACCCGCAAAAATGCCGTCAAGAGGTAAAATCGTGGTGTTACACGCACCAAAATGCTCTTGGAATCGGGTTGGATTGTGCAACTAGACCGGGTTCAAACCCGTCCGTTAACGATAATGGTCTGTTTTGCGGCTAAACTAAGCAATGCGTGCCGAACCGGATGGATTGGAGTTATCAGTTACACCAGCTTGAGCTAGCAACCACCCCAACAGGCAAAATGCAAGCCAGGCAATCGCGGGGATATAAAGCCCAAACTCAACCAGGCTTTGGAGCGCCCAGCCTAAAACCCCGAGCCATACCCCCAGCTTGACCCAGTCCGAACCCAGTCCTCCCTTGCGGTAGGCAAAAACCAGCGAGCCGGCCACCAACCCGGCATAGGCCAGAAATCCCACGACCCCCGAGTCGGACGCTTGTTCGAGGTAATCGTTGTGCGTTATCTTGGCGGGTTCCGATTCCGGCTTTCTGACTTTCTCGTAGGCGGCCCCAAAGGTTCCCGGACCCGTTCCAAAGACCGGGTGGACCGCAACCGTATGCAAGGCCGCCCGCCAATAATCAAACCGCGCCACCACGCTGGTCGCCCCGCGCTTGAAAAATCCCGCGTACTTCAAACCAAAGCCCGCCAGCCCCAGGACAAGCACGCCAACGATCAACACGATCTTAAGCTGCCGCTTGAACGGCAGGAACAGAGAGCCAACCAACCCGGTCAGCAACATCAAGAGCCATCCCCCTTTCGATCCGGACCAATAAAGGCACGCCAGCGACGCCATCCCCACCATCCCCGCCAGCAGCCCCCTTGCTCCCGCCGTAAATCGTTCCCGCGCCGACCAAATGATCCCCAGCGCGATGGGCAACATCATCAGGATCACGCCAGCGAGCGCATTGGGATAAAACAAAGTGGCCCAAATGCGGTTGCTGGACATTTTCTTGAGGTAGCCGGGCGGCAACTTGTCCAGTTCCTCCAGCCGGGGGTAAAAATATAGAAAGAAATAGCGGCGCGTCGCCTCCAAGCCGCCAAAATGCTGCTGGAAGCCGGAAACGAGCACCAGCGCGAACCCACCGATCAATCCCAACGAAAACAAAAAGAGATTTCGATTGCGCCCCAAGGCAAACACCCCCAGATAAAAACAAACCACACAACTGACGAAATGCTTCAGAGTCGCGGCGCTCAAACGGGCATCGATGCTGCCGATGGAGGCAACGAATTGCCATCCCAGCCAAACCAGCGGCAGAACCAGCAACCCCCACGGCAAGTCCTTCCGCCATCGGCTGGCCAGGATGCCCACCACGGTCACACACGCCAGCAACCCCCAAGCCAGGTGAACCGGCCAGGGGTTTAGCACCCATTCCACCTGGCTCTCGGGGTGGGAAACAAACTTCTCCATGACAATTGGATTCCCGAACTTGAGCAGGGCCAGCCCCAAAAGCAACCCAAACAGGAGCGCAAAGAGGTTCGGCAACACTTCATCTGGAGGCAGAGACTGCTTGGGAACCGCCGCAGGCTTGTGGGCGGGCTGGGTTTTCACAGGCTCAGTTCCAGCAAGCCCACCTCCAACGCCAGCGCTTCCTGCACGTTCGACCCAAGCAACCGCTGGATTCGCTCCAGCACCCGCAGATTCTGCGCCGCCTGCTCGGGTGAGATACGCCGGGCGACCTGCTCCGTGCCCGCCATCTGCGGAAAGTTCAACAAATCGCCCCCGACCGAGAGCGTTTGCAGCCACACGTCGCGCATCCAGCGCTGCAACACGGCCAGCAAATCCATCCGCTGCAAGCGGTATTCGGCCTCGATCACCGCCGCCAATTCGTCCTCCCATTTCTCCCGCAACTTTGGATCCACGTCGTCGTAACGTTCCAGCGGCGAACGTGCCGTCATGCTTTTCTCGATCTCCTCTTTGATTTCGCCCAACTTTTTCAACAAAGTCCCGAGCAGCCGATAGCGGCTCAGCAAACTCTTCTGTTCTGCGGCAGCCAGTTCCGCAAACGATTTAAGCCACTCCATCTGCGGTCCCGCCAGCGGCTTCCCGCTCTCAGCGCCAAAGTTCAGCCGCAGGCACCGCGAAACCACCGTTTCGAGCAACCGCTGTGGTTCAGTTGTCAGCAAAATGAGGATCGACTTGGCCGGCGGTTCTTCGAGCGTCTTCAAAAACGCATTGGCCGCCTGCGGGTTCAGCCGGTCGGCGGCGGCGATGACCGCCACCTTGAATTCCGCCTCGTTCGGCTTCAGGTGAATCTCGTGCATCAAGTCCCGCATTTGATCGACCGTCACCACCCGCGACTTGGATTCTGGACGCACCCAGTGCACATCCGCGTGGTTGTCACCATCGATTTTGCGGCAGCTCGGGCATTCATCGCAGGAATCAATCGCCGGGCCGCCGGAGGAAGCGCGTTTCGGATGCTGGCAATTGAGCGTCTTGGCGAGCGTGCGGGCCAGCGCCTCTAATTCGGACATCTGATGCCCGGCAAAAAGATAAGCATGCGCGAGCCGACCCCGCTCCAAGCTCCGCTGCAAGAGCGTCACCGCCTGCTTCTGCCCTGGGAAATCCGCGAATGCCATCCAGGAATTAAACGCCACCAGGCCGTCTAATTCAAGTGCGGAGCTCCGCGCTTCGGGACGCAAGTTGGATTTGAGCGCCGGAACCATCCTCACTCCTGTTAGTCCTACCCGCCCAAACCCGGTTCAAATCTGCCTGCCCAAGGCAGCCTCCAGCTCATTTTTGACCTGCTCACGGACCATGAACGGTTCCTATTATACACGCGTCATTAATGAATGCGCCTGGGGACTGCGGCGGCGCGCACAGGAGTGCGCGCCCTACCGGCACACGGTGGTAGATGGCATGGGTATTGGCGGGTGAGCGAAATCGCGCTACACCAAGGTTCATATGAAAAACAAAACCAACACCAATACCCACTCCACCATTACAACCAAAACCCCCGTCCAAGCCCA